>Ga0209427_10000045_pt1 | contig 96164 bp, 82 predicted proteins | sample DeeMarSWOR136_30_FD_187465 | JGI IMG/M metagenome (GOLD analysis project Ga0209427, IMG submission 187465) | Marine sediment microbial communities from White Oak River estuary, North Carolina - WOR-1-36_30 (SPAdes) (version 2) | ecosystem: Environmental > Aquatic > Marine > Intertidal zone >... | reverse complement strand
GGTGTAACCTGTGCCCGCCATTTGTTTTGCTTTCAGCCTCCCAGCGTCAGCAGCGCCACCCCGCCAATGACGAGGCCGATAGATATAATCTTGGTTATTATAACGCCACGACTGAGCCTTTCATTGAGTACCGTTGGAAAGAAAAAGCTCAGTAGCAGGGCGTATACAAAAACGAAGGCAGGCCGGGTACCGATGATGGTCGATACCATTGATACCGGTCCTTGCTCTATTGCCCAGAATGACATAATGAAGCCTGCCATAGCGATGGTCTCATTGAGAGCGGTCAGTCCCAGTGCCGTGTTTCGCTGCTTCATCTGCTTGATTTCTCCAACAACAGAGGGACGCAGGGAAAACATGAGGAAGATTGCCCCCAGACAGGCGGCATTGATACCGTACATATTCCAGAAAGAGATATGGTCGAGGGCATACTTGCTGCCGATATTGGCGGCCCCAAGGAGGATGCTGGAGACCATTAAGGTGGCGAATGACCTACGAAGCTGCACTCCCTTTCGCTCGGAGTCCCAGTTGGCTGAGATGAGGACTGCCCCGGAGACAGTGATGATAATTGCCAGCCACTCCACCCATCCCAGGACCTCGTCCAGTACAGGTACTGCTAAGAGAGCAACAAAGATAGGGAAGGTATTGACCACTGGCATGATGCGGGATACCTCTTCGAAGCGCATTGTTCTCAGCATCAGTAGTACCCCCGCCACCCGGACGACGGCGGAGGAAAAAGCGACTAACCAAACCAGCGTGTCGGTTCCTTCGGGCAATGGATTGATGCCCAGAACAACCAGCCCGACCACAAAATGAATGACGCCAGCCGGGGCAAGAAATGCCATGAAGCTGGGGAACCGTTTCGAGATAAGGTGGCTATCCAGTATTGAGACTATCGCCGTAATCGCCGCGGCGGTGATAGCAATCGGTATCCATATCACGGGTAAATCAGGCTCCTTTCAGGTGACTGCTACAATCTATCTTAACTGATGGTGAAAGAAATTAGTAGAGGATTAATGAACGGGGGCAACAATAGTCTGTTGCGAAATGGTCGCCTGGATATCTAGTATTTGCTTCTAGTTATTATTTTTAATCCGGTTTATTGATATACATTACGAATCTGTTTTCGAAGAAGTCATCCTCATGCAGAAGTGTTACTCCTCTGGGTTTAGTACTGAAAGTACAATAATCCATGTTCTCTACCGGAATTCTGAGCCATGCCATAAAGACAAACGTCAGGGCGAATCCATGAGTTACGATTATTATATTATTGTCTGGTCTACTCGCAATTCTATCAACAGAGCTCTGTATACGTGTTCCGACATCTCTTCTGGATTCAGCGTTTCTGAAAATCTGGTGGTCTAATCTATTACCATCGGCTGGTCTGGGAGTAATGTTCTTATCCCACCATTCTTGATTCTTTCCTTCGGCATCTCCCCAGCTCATTTCTCTCAGGTTTCTATCAGGAATTACTGTGCTGTTAAATACCTCGGCGATAACTTCAGCCGTTTCTACACACCTTTTCAGGTCGGATGAATATATGGGTATGTTTTGCTCTCCTATCTCACTGTAAAGAGCTAATGCCGTTTTCCTGGCCTGATTTCTACCATTCTCCGTAAGAGAAGTGTCATACCATCCTCCAACCAGACCCTGGACATGATGAGTGGCTTCGGTATGTCTAACAACATAAACATTCTTCATAGCGGTTAATTATAACACGAATTAAGAATTAAGCAGGTCGCAACAGACTGAGATCAGGTGAGACAGGTCCACAGTGATGAGCTGCGGCTAGCTCTGGTACATAAACAAAGGGGAACCGTCGGTTATCAGCCTGGTCCGGCTTTGCCAGTTCGTTTCTGAGGTGTTTGGGTAGAGAGAAAATCGCCTGGTGCGTCAGACCGTCATAGAATTTCAGATTTTTTAATTTTCAAATGTAAGCAACCCGCCGTGTTTAATGACGGTTCTTCCTCTTAAATCATAGTCCTTGGGCTTGCCTTTGAAATAATAGTCTATTACCCGTACGTTTCCAGCGTGAGTAACGATTAAGACGTTTTCCCCTTTATGTTTTTCCATAATCATATCGCAAAAATCGCAGCTCCGTGTCATAAAATCTTTATAGCTTTCCGTACCCTTATCGCCACTCATGATTGCTTGCCAAGCCAGTTTCATCACTTCCGCATCAGTTTCGTCTGCGCCCTCAAACTCACCACAGTTTATTTCGACGAGCCTGTCATCAAACACAATCGGCCCTTTGTAGATAATTTCGCAGGTTTGGCGTGCCCGTGTTTGGGGACTGCAAAAACACGCATCAAAACTAACACTCCTCAAGTTATCGGCTTGCAGTTTTGCCTGCGCTATTCCTGTTATATTCAAAAAAGTATCTGTTACACCGTTGGCCCTCCTGAACAAGTTCCAATCGGTTTCACCCTGACGGACGAGGTATATCATAATTATTCATCCTCCTTTCATATAAATTAGTCATACCGCAACAATCTGCTATTGGGTGAAATAGGTTCACGAGGACGAGCAGTAACTAGCTCTGGTACATAAATAAGGGGGAACCGTCGGTTATCAGACGGTCCGGTTTTGAGAGTGCGTTTCTCAGGTGCTTGGGCAGGGAGAAAATAGCCTGGTGTGTCAGCCCGTCATAGAACTTCAGGTGGCTAATACCTCTGGCTGAAATCCGGTCGTCAATCTCGGTTGGGGATAGTACCAGAGGGTCGAGGTCTGATGATGCCTGGCAGAAGCCCCAGGGACCACCAAAGGCAGGAATGTCTGCCTGGTAGACACATACTATGGGGAAAACGCTCTTCAGCGTGTAATTGACTGCGGAAAGGTTCTCCAGCTCCGTCCAAGATGCTGAGCCGGACTGGACGGAGATAATGCCGTTTGGTGTCAGTTTGCTCTTGACTATTTCGTAAAACTCCTGGGTATAGAGGAGGTAGGCCGGGCCCTCTTCGATAGGTTCGGGCAGGTCAATGATAATAATGTCGAAAGACTCGTCGGTGTTGGTCAGATACTCTCTGGCATCGGTGTAGAGTACTTCGGCGCGTGGGTCCTGAAAGGAACCACGACTGTAGTCCGGCAGGTATTGCTGGCAGATGTTGATAACTTCTTCGTCGATATCGACCATCACCGCCCTTTTCACAGTGTTATGAGACAATACTTCCCTCAGGGTGGCTCCCTCGCCACCCCCGGCAATGAACACTGTCTCCGGGCCGGCATGAGTTATCATCGGCGGCTGGACGAGTGCCTCGTGGTAAATAAACTCGTCAGCATCACTGGACTGAATCTTACTATCCAGCACCAGAAACCTGCCGTAATTGCCACTGCGTATTATTTCAATGGACTGGAATTTAGTCTGGCCTGTATAAAGCACCTCTTCGATGCTGTGCAATTGAACCAGGTGTTTATTTACTCTATCCCAGAACCATTTATCAGGGTCGCTATCCATGACTCCTATCCCGATGTGGCATGCTCGGCAATCCTCGTTCCTCTCCGTATCTCCTGCACGGAGTGTCTCTTGGCGCCGAGCTTCTCAACGAGTAACTCTGCTGCTTTCTCCGGCTGGACTGAAGTGCCGCAGGTGAAGATGTCGGCGGCGGCATAGCCGTATTCGGGCCAGGTATGGATAAAAAGATGGGACTCGGCGATAATCACCACCCCGCTTATCCCGTGGGGACTGAAGCGGTGGAATGATTCGCCCATTACCGTGGCCCCGGCCTCAGTGGCTGCTGTCAGCAGGGTCTCTTTGAGAGCCTCCAGGTCATTCAGGATGTTCTCGTCGCAGTCTTCCAGTTCCATAAGCAAATGTCTTCCTAATGCATTCAACCACCTGCCCTCCTTAGAAGATTTTGTATAATGCCTGATTCTCTAAGCAAAATCAAACACCTGCACAACAAAATGCCCTTTATTATAACAAATGCACGGGAGCTTGTTAATAGTGCCTAATAAACCACTAGGTTAGAGATGCAGGGGATTGCACAGGATAGGCATAGGCAATGTTACACTGTCATCATTTTGTTGGATTACCACGCAACGAAGAGCTTTGCTTACCATTGAACAAACATCGGGATGTCTGTCCAGCCATGCGTACGATTGTTTGATTCCGTTTAGCTACGCAGTTAAGTTGTAAATAGGAGCGATTATTATATTAGAGGTATCTAAGTACAACTACTGAATGGATCGAACTAGTTTGCTGGTATTACCCTTATTTCTTCCAAGATGTATGTAACTTCACTAGAGGCATTCTCTTCAGCATAGGCAATCATTACAGCTCCTATCTCTAAACTCATGCCATCGCTGAATGTTAAATCGTATTCTTCAGTTATGGTTTCTCTTTTTTCAGATGTGGTAAATATATCTGTATCGCTATCACAATATATGTCCAAATGATACACAACTTCAAAATAACTACTGGGTGAAGCATCATGTGTGCGTACAAAATGTGCTAAATAAGCGTTTGCGCTTTCTTCTCTTGATCCAGTTGCCTCAATGTGATAACTGTATGTCAGCACAATGTTGTAGGTTATTTCTGCATCATCTGCTCCTACAAAATTGATACGTAGGTTCCACTGTAAAAAATCATCAATCATGTCACTAGAATATACAGAGCGACTCCATGCGAACCCTAATGGCCATTCAGGTGCAGTGGGTGTGAGTACGATATCTTCGCCCAGGGGGGCAATACAAAGAGTTGCTACAACATCTGCAGTTGAGTCGTCCACAGAAACTACTGCACTGCCTTTTGTTGCACAACAGCCACAGATCAATTCTCCCTTAAAATCTGGGTAATTCCAAGTGTCAGTTTGTTGCTCAGAACTATCCTCTTCCTCCTCCTCCTCTTCTTCTTCTTCCTCTTCTTCTTCCTCCTCCTCTTCTTCTTCCTCTTCTTCTTCCTCTTCTTCTTCTTCCTCTTCTCCATCCACAGTTGTAGTCCCACCACAAGACCATGCTACAAGAGTTAATGCTATAAGACAGGTAACGAATATCCAGAGGAATTTGCGTGTCATCATCCACCTCCTTAATTCATTGATTTCAGATAGAATGTACAAACAATACCACCGCAAATGTAGGAAGTCAAAGTGTTGAGGAAGGAATTACTGGACAAACATCGGGATGTCAGCGTGAGTGTATTCTATTGTTTTGTTACAAAACATACATTTTGTAACAAATGAGTGTGAAAGGGGAAGAAGGCTAGCAGACCATTAGAGATCTGCTAGCCTCCTACTCTAGCCTCCTGCTATTGAATATTGAAGGATGCAAGTAGTATATATTTGCTTGTCTCTTCTTCTCCTTTTTAGTAATTAATCAGAGCTGTATTCTTCAATACATATCTATTCCAGAGCTGAGTAGACCAACGTATCGAAGGTATGATTGGGTTGGAACCCGGTAGGTCCAGCACCGCCCATCACCTGGGTGAACAGAATTGCGAGCAAATCTTCTTCGGGGTCGGCAAACCAATATGTGCTCGCCGCCCCGCCCCAGCCGAATCGCCCAACGGAGCCAACGTTGGGAATACCGGTTATATCATCAAGTATGCCTAGCCCATAGCCAAAACCCCATCCAGGCCCATAGGATATGAGATAATCCTCAGTATGGATGGTTGACATCAGTTCAACTGTTTTGCGGCTGAGGATACGGACACCATCTAACTCGCCACCGTTGAGTAACATCTGCGCAAAGCGCGCATAGTCTTCTATGGTTGAACATACCCCACCGCCCCAACCGCCTCCGCCAAACTGAGTCTTCGGTCCCTCCACTTTGGCGCTGGAATAGAAAGCGGAACCCAATAGCTGCAATATCCATCCATCTCCTTCTGGTATCCTAACATAGATAGGAACCAACCTGGAGGCTTTTTCGCTAGGAACATAGAAAGATGTATCATCCATCCCCAGTGGTTCAAAGATTCTCTCTTCGAAAAACTCGTCCAGAGTCATTCCCGAGATGACCTCTACCACTACACCAGCGATTTCGTGACCGAAACCATACTCCCATGACGTACCTGGCTGGAAACTGAGAGGTAGTTCAGCGATATTATCCACGATTTCACTCACAGGGATGTTCTCGTCAAGGTCCGGGATGAGAGCCATTCCAGGCCCCAATCCTATGGTCCCTGAGGTGTGGGTCAGAATGTCACGAATAGTTATCTCACGCTCGGCAGGAACAGTCTCGTCACCAACCGTCACCACCTGATTCTGGAATGCGGGAATGTACAAGGAGACGGGGTCATCCAGCTGTAAGAGTCCTTCCTCATAAAGTATTAGTATAGCTACACTGGTTATAGGCTTTGTCATGGAGAACATCCGGAAGATATCATCCACTTCCACAGGTATTGTAGCATCTACATCTTTCCACCCCTGGGCTTCCAGGTGGACTATATTACCATTGCGAGCGACCAGTGTAACGGTACAGGGTAGCAAGTTCTCGTCTATGTATTCCTGCATGACAGTGTTAATACGTACCAATCGTTCAGATGAGAATCCCTCGTCTTCGGGCTTTACTGTTGGTATAGAAGGTTTAGAATCACACCCGACTCCTAGGATACTAAGAGCCAAAATGAATACTATTAAGACCGATAAAAATCTAGTTTTCACTTTTTGTCCTCCCATGGAAAATCTTTTCTTTGCTCATATTAACCATATCAATTCCTTACATACTGCTACTCCTCCTAAAGCGTAGTAATTGTTGCTATCTACTCCTACTACAGAGAATTGTCTATATACGAAAGGCACCAATTTTCACCATTTAATGTGCCGGTGGTCTTCTTACAGCTAACACCTGCCATAGTCAGACTCAAAACCACAAGCACGACCAGTAAGTATAGGCATATTTTCTTCATAATATGTTGCCCCTTTTTCCTAGTTATTGTCGTTATTGTCGCCAACACTATATTGAGGTCGGGTATGGCTGGGGTGTTAGTGGTGTACTGGGGAGTTGATTGTAGTTCTTTGGGAGGGTGTTGTCAATATCCCTTGACATCACTTTGGTTTGCCTCTAGACTGTGAGCACCGAACCCGTGCTTGCGAGTGAGTCGTGAAGTGCCCAAAGTGTGGACACGAAAGCCGTGATGGAGCAGAATTCTGTGGAAAATGCGGCCAGCCACTCAAGCTAGAGGTCGTGTGCCTGCAGATGCCCTTATTTCAGAATCGATGAAAGGGTCCAAAGGAGGCATGAGCATGTATAAGAGAATAGTTGTACCATTGGACGGCTCAGAGTTAGCGGAGTGTGTTCTTCCCCATGCGGAAGGCATTGCGAAAGGTTGTAGCACGGAGGAACTCATCTTGGTTACCGTTACTGAGCGTATCGTTGGTTCAGGTACGAAATACGTTACTCAGCCAACGGCAGGAGTCCCGCCACTCCAACCGGTAATCAAGCTACCTGTATCGTTGGGGAGAAAACAGAAGCAAGGGGAAAGGTATCTCAACAGGACTGCTAATGGGTTACGGAAGAAAGGGCTCAATGTACGTACAGAAGTGCTCCTCGGGCATCCTGCCGAAGAAATCATTACCTTCGCGGAGAACAATGAAGCTAACCTAATTCTCATAGCTAGCCACGGACGATCTGGAATCAGCAGGTGGGTTAGCGGCAGTGTTGCCGAAAGGGTCTTCAGAGGTACTGGAATACCTGTTCTGATGGTAAGAGTGCCAGGTGCGGTGATTGGCACATAAGACAATAGTGTTTTAAGCGCTGATAATCCAAAAAGGAATCACCACCACTCAAGACAGCATTCGAGATGGAGCTTGTCAGTCACTGGATCAGGTGTGAGATTGAGTAGCCATTATTACCATTCGCCGAGTTTAGCTCGCACAATTAGCATAATTAGAAAACCTACGCCCAAACCGATAAAGAGACCGGCCACCAGTTCGTCCACTGCGAAGCCGATTCCCATCCCAATAAAAAGGCCGGCTGGTATCGCTACTCCAGAAACACCCTTGTGCCTCTTCGGTTGCTCTGACTCTACGGGCATATAAATCTCCTACCTACTCCTCTGGTTATCAATTCCATGGTATTTTTCTTAGGTGGTAAGACCTGCCTCTTTGTACAGTGCTGGAAAATCGAAATATTGCTCGATAAGCCCGGTAAGTATCGGCAGCTTGTTTTCCTGGTTGAACCGGTTATTGACCAGGGCATCTTCGATGTTCGATACGATGGTGGCGATATCATCCTCAGTCTGGATAATAGGGACTCCCTTGTCTTCCGCCTCATTCATTATCTGCGGCAGCAGCGCTTGGCGACCGCTGAGGACGAGACATTTGGTTGGTGTTTGCAACGCTGCCAGTTGCATGTCAGAACGTTCACTCCTGAGTATGGCTGCCTTGTTTGCTTTGCGTTCGTAATATAACGGGCCGGTGTCGAGGGTCAGTGCTCCGAGCATCAGATTTTCTACCAGTTCTTCTGATTTCTCGGAGTTATTAAGGAACTCGCCCTGAACGTACTCGGCGACCTGGCCTATTGTCAGGGTGAATAGAGCGTGGTTCTCGGGTATCACTGCAAGTACATTCATCCCCTCGCTGGAGAGCGCGGCTGGTGCCTGGTTGCGTACTACTTCTGCCATCCCTTCCGGTACCTTGTTCAAGACGATGCCCAGCAAGGAATCTCCAAAAGACCTGCCGGCAGTTATCAGGGCATCTCCTGGTGATTCGGTGGTACTGTCAACGATTATCGCCCTGGCCCCGAGGACTTTGACTATGTCTGGGTTTGCTTCACCCTCGATAATCATCACATCTTTGCCCCTGGAGACTTGGTCAAAAGCCTCTTTAACACGGTTTGGTGGACCGCTACTATCACTGAGGACCGGGTAAACCTGCTCTACTGGCTCTTCCAGTAAGAGAATGCGTTGCATGAAGGCGGCGTCACTATCGATACTGTCACTAGTTGTGCCCTGGTTCCTGAGGACTATTTTGAAAAAGCCTACCTTCTTGCCTTCCCGAAGTAAGTGCCGACCGATACCAGTACAGAGTGCCGTCTTACCACTGCCCCTTACCAAAGAGGTAATATACAGAGTGACCACGTTATCCGCCTCCTTGAAATATACAATGCGCCTGTACATTATAGCGCTTTGGGCTTTGTTGGTAAAGATAGTGTCGGGACTATATTGTGTAATCTGACCAAAGCAGATGTTGTAATCGTCTGCCTGAGGTGTTAAAATTATGTGGCCTTTAAGCTAGTCCGGTGAGGCTGGCAAGGGAAGTGAAGAGTTGCATCACCAGACACCTCTTGCCAGTCACGGCAGGGGGGGTTTCTATGAGAAGTAAAGTAATAATGTCCTCGGGGGATATCAGGCGAACCCTGGTGCGTATTGCCCACGAAATTATCGAGCGCCACAGGACCCTGGAACAAGTAGTACTGGTTGGGATGCATACTCGTGGTGTACCGCTTGCCCGAAGGCTGGCCGACAACATAGCGGAGTTCGGTGGCCCCCATGTTCGGGTTGGCGCTCTCGATATACGTCCATACCGCGATGATTTATCTTATCTGGATGAAAAACCCACCGTGCAGCGGACCGATATACCCGTCAGTATCGAGGGGAAGTCGGTGGTGCTGGTGGATGATGTGCTCTACACGGGACGTAGCATACGCGCTGCTATGGATGCCCTGATTGATCTGGGCCGACCCTGGGCAATCCAACTGGCAGTGCTGGTGGATCGTGGCCACCGGGAACTGCCGATACGACCTGACTACGTGGGTAAGAACGTACCCAGTGCTCGTCACGAGGAGATAAAAGTCAGGCTGGCCGAAGTCGATGGTATTGACGAGGTCGCCATCATCGAGAAAGTGGCCACCGGTGTGTCCTGAGTGGACATGGTCTTGGGGGCTGTGAAAGGAGCAATATGTCACTAGCGAATAGAGATTTGGTTACCGTGGACGACCTGTCCTACGGTGAGATAGAGGCCATTTTTTCTTTGGCCGATGAGATGTCGGACACGATGGCAGAGCAGCTTGATACCTGCCGGGGAAAGGTTATGGCAAGCCTGTTTTTCGAGCCGAGTACCCGAACACGGTTGTCGTTTGAGGCGGCCATGCACCGCCTTGGGGGTGATGTCATCAGTGTTTCCGATGCCAGGGCAAGCTCGGTTGCCAAGGGGGAAAGCCTGGCAGACACGGCCAGGGTGGTCGGCAGCTATGCTGATATCATTGTTGTCCGGCACCCGTGGGAGGGAGCGGCCCGGGTCGTAGCCGATTATGCCGGTGTGCCCGTCATCAATGCTGGCGACGGCGGCCACCAGCATCCTACCCAGACCCTTTGTGACCTCTATACCCTAAAGAAGGAGCGCAAAGATATCCGTGGGCTGAAGATTGCCCTATGGGGTGACCTGAAATACGGGCGGACCATCCATTCCCTGATATTCGCACTGGCTAAGTTCGGGGCAGATATTCTTTTCTGTCCCAGCCCGGGTCTTGAGGTGCCGGATAACATTATCCGTAAGCTGACTGCAGAGTATGGTGGTCAGGTGCAGCATGTTACGGCGCCGGAGCGTACAGCTGATGGTGTTCCGTTTCCTCTGGACGCTGTCTACATGACGCCCAGCAGCCCACACCAGTTGGCGATGATGCCGGACGTCAATGTTGCCATCAGACTTGAAGAAGGTGTTGATGCCATCTACGTTACCCGACCCCAGAAGGAGCGTTTTGTTGCTGCTGAAGAAGAGCAGGGCTTGAAGGGAAAGTATCCAGTGGTGGACAAGAAGTTGCTCAAGGGTAAGAGATTTGAGCGAGCGCTCGTCATGCATCCGCTACCTCGTGTTGATGAGCTTGCCTATGACGTGGATGCTGACCCTCGAAGCATGTACTTTAAGCAGGCGGCACGTGGTGTACCGATAAGGATGGCATTGATTGCCCTTCTGCTCGGCGCTAAGGAAGTACCCATTCCGGCAGAAGACGATGTGCCTGCCGTGAGTCCAGAATATCCTGTTTACCAGCGAGACTACGGGGCAAGGTGTCCTAATCCGGCCTGTGTGTCGACCAAGGAGACTGAGACCAAGTACCTGAAGTCGGAGTTCAGGATAGTCAGTCGTGACCCGCTGACACTGCGTTGTATCTACTGCGAGCATGGGTTCCAACCGGAGTATGTTGCCAGCACCGACTGGCATGAAGGAACATTGGAGTCCAAGAGATACCACCGGGCGGGCAGCTATTGGGCGAAAAAGATCAGGCCGGAGAATCTGATTGTCTTCGGCTCGGTGGCGGACGCTGAGGCCTACGGGTTTAAGTACGGCCGACACGAGGGAACGAAGAGGGCTAAGAAATGAAACCATTACTTATCCGGGACGGCCAGCTGTTCGACCCCGGCCAGGGCATTAACGAGTCCTGGAGTCTGTTTATTAAAGACGGCGTAATTGCCTGGCTGGGTAAGACCCGGATGATGCCACCCCAGTTGGACTGTGATGTTATCTCTGCTCAAGGGTTGGTCATCGCCCCGGGATTTATTGACCTCCACTGCCATCTCCGGGAACCCGGCTTCGAAGAAAAGGAGACTATTGCCACCGGCTCACAGGCGGCTGCCAGAGGTGGTTTTACCACTGTCTGCTGTATGCCTAATACCCTCCCGCCACTGGACAACCGAGAGACTGTCGAGTTCGTCTTGGCAAAGGCGGCTGAGGGGGTGGCGGTGCGTGTACTGCCGGTAGGATGTATCACCCGGGGCAGAAAGGGTGAAGGGCTGGTGGATATGGCGGAACTGGCCTCGGCCGGTGTCGTTGGTTTCAGTGACGACGGCGACACGGTCAGCAATCCAGACCTGATGCGCCAGGCCCTCGAGTTAAGTCGCAAGCTTGGCCTGCCGGTCATCGAACATTGTGAAGACAAGTCTCTGAGCAAGGGCGGTATTGTGAATGAAGGCGTTGTGTCGGCTCGATTGGGACTTAGGGGGATACCTCCCGCCGCCGAAGAAAGCATAGTCGCCCGCGACCTTGAGCTTGCCCGGCTGACAGGGGGGCGAATTCACGTTGCTCATGTCTCCACCAGGGACTCGGTGGAGTTGATTCGTCGTGCTAAAGAAAAAGGGGTGACTGTTACTGCCGAGGTTACCCCCCACCACCTGACCCTCACCGAGGAGGAGGTGGCTAATCATGGTACAAATGCCAAGGTCAATCCGCCGTTGAGGACCAGGCAGGATGTAGAGGTCCTGATTGAAGCCCTGAATGACGACACAATTGACGTTATCGCTACCGACCACGCCCCGCATACGGTTGCCGAAAAATCACTTCCCATGGAGGAAGCGCCCTTCGGTATCAGCGGACTGGAAACAGCCTTTGGTAGCCTTATGGGCCTGGTGTACGCTGAAAAGGTGTCTATAGAGACGCTTATTGCCAGGTTGACTGCTGTTCCGGCGTCGATTCTGGGTGAAAAGTTCGGTAAGCTGGGCGTACTGGAATTCGGGGCGGTGGCAGATGTGGTGATATTCGACCCCACTAAAGAATGGGTGGTCGACCCTGATGCCTTTATTTCAAAGGGTAGGAATACCCCGCTGGCCGGACGGACTTTAAAGGGCAAGGTAATGGCGACTATTTCACGAGGCCAGCTGGTCTATAAAGATGATTCGCTCGACCTGAATACACCGCAGGATAATCTGAGGGGCAGGTGGTAGGGGGGCTGCATCTCAGACATTGTTTCTGTTTAGTAGTGGAGCCCCCATCCCCCGCCTGCCAAAGCCTTGTGCGGCGGGCAGGCCTGTATCCCTTTCCCCAGAGGGGAAGGGGAGAATAAGAAAAGAGGGGCTGCGCCCCTCTTAACGGGGGGATACCAAGGGGGTGTCCCCCTTGGGAAATAATATTTGAAAAATCGTGGTGCACACTCTAATATCTTAATCATCAGCTTTGGGCCTGTCGTTGTCCAACTGATTTCAGAGTATCATGGAAAGGTACGGAATTGAAGCAGGTTATAGCAGCTATAATCTCTAATAGTGAGGTATTACCCCACGTTTATCTGATGTGGTTGGAGTGCCCTAGCATTTCTCAGGAAGCCCGGCCAGGGCAGTTTGTCATGGTGCGGTGTGGGGAAGAAACTGTATTACGCCGTCCCCTGAGTATCCACCAGACAGGAGATGACAGGCTTGCCTTGCTATATGCTGTTATCGGTAAGGGCACGCAGTGGCTGGCAGCACGCCAGCCTGGCGACGAAATTGATGTTCTCGGTCCTCTGGGTAACGGCTTCACAGTACTCCCTGAGCCGCAAAACCTGTTACTGGTGGCTGGTGGTATTGGTATTGCACCGCTGTATTACCTTGCTGACATGGCTGTTAAAGACGGAAAACAGGTAACCCTGCTCTATGGTACGGCCAATAAAGACCGCTACCCTGTGCCTGCCGGAGTTACTGAAGTCGCTTCTACCGAGGATGGCAGTGTCGGCTATCGGGGAATGATAACCGAATTGATACCGCAGTATCTGGAAGGAGCCGACCAGGTCTTTGCCTGCGGGCCTTTACCAATGTTACAAAACATGGCTAACATGCCAGAGTTGAAAGAGAGGTCGGTGCAGATTTCCCTGGAGATGAGGATGGGTTGTGGATTTGGGGTCTGCTATTCCTGTACTATAAAGACCGGACATGGTCTGAAACAGGTCTGCAAGGACGGGCCGGTATTCGAGTTGAATGATATTATCTGGGAGGAGATAAGGATATGACGCAGGAAGAGATGGCACTACGGTACGGCTGCAATCCCCATCAGGTCCCGGCCAGGGTCTACAGCGAAGGTGCGTTACCTTTCAGCGTGCTAAATGGCACGCCGGGGTATATCAACATGTTCGATGCTTTCAATTCGTGGCAGCTCGTTAAAGAGCTAAAACAGGTGCTTGGTTTACCGGCAGCGGCGTCTTTTAAACATGTTAGTCCGGCCGGGGCGGCTGTTGGTATTCCTCTTAGTGATACGCTCAGGAAGGCGTACTTCGTGGGAAACATGGAGATTTCGGCGCTGGCGGCTGCCTATGCCCGCGCTAGGGGGGCCGACCGGGTGTCATCTTACGGCGACTGGATAGCTTTGAGTGATACGGTAGATGTTCCCACAGCCAGATTGATAAACCGCGAGGTATCCGATGGCCTTATCGCTCCCGGCTTTGAGGCAGAGGCGCTGGCTATTCTCAAAGATAAGAAGCAGGGCAGATACCCGATAGTAGAAATTGATGCCGGCTACGAACCACGGGAGACGGAAGTTAAGGAGGTCTTCGGCGTCTGGTTCGAGCAGAGGCGAAACGACCTGCAAATCAATGAGGATTTACTGAAGAATATCGTGACCCGTAATAAGGAATTGCCGGATTCTGCCCGGAGGGACCTGATAGTGGCTACCATTGCCCTGAAGTATACGCAGTCGAACTCTGTCTGCTTTGCCTATGATGGTCAGGTCATCGGGTCGGGGGCAGGTCAGCAGTCCCGAATTCACTGTACTCGATTGGCGGGGGGCAAGGCGGACCGCTGGTTCCTGCGTCAGCATCCCGATATACTTAACTTACGCTGGCGAAAGGGCATCGCTCGACCAGACCGTGATAATGCCACCGACCTCTGCTTTCAGGATGAGCTTACCCCATCCGAGGAAGAGAGCTGGGCGGCGGCCTTTGAGGTAGTCCCCACCAGGCTTACACTTCAGGAGAAGAAGGACTGGATAAGTAGATTTACTGGCGTAGCCCTGAGCTCGGATGCCTTCTTCCCATTTCGCGACTGCATCGACCGTGCCCACCAGAGCGGGGTGAAGTACGTAATTGAACCTGGTGGTGCCCTGCGTGACGAAGATACCATCAAGGCCTGTGATGATTACGGTATGGTGATGATTTTTTCGAAAACGAGACTATTCCACCATTGATTACGGTTGGCTTGTGTCGAAGCAGGGGGTCAATATGATAGTTACCGGTAGTATCAACTTCCAGACCAGGGGAGATTGTGACATAGTTGACATAACACCTCAAGTGGCGAGGCAGGTCGCGGAGTCCGGTGTCAACAGTGGGACAGTTACCGTGTTTGTTCCCGGTTCCACTGCCGGAGTCACTACCATTGAGTATGAGTCTGGTCTGTTAACTGATCTCAAACGCTTATGGGAGCGGGTTGTGCCTCGCAACGTTCACTATGACCATGACCGTCGCTGGGGTGATGGTAACGGGCACTCCCACGTCCGTGCCTCCGTGCTGGGGCCTTCGCTGGTGGTGCCGTTTACCGATGGCAAATTGACTCTGGGCGCCTGGCAGCAGATAATTCTGGTGGACTTTGATAACCGACCGCGGTCCCGCCAGGCAGTCCTGCAAATCATGGGTGAGTAGATACCCTTGACTCTAAAATGAGGCTCGGCTTATAATGTAACGGGAAATAATCTTCGGTAAGAGGGTAATATAAGATGGCTAACCAGATAGGCAAGAGGTACCAGTGTACCAAGTGCGGTAGCGAGTTCATCGTTACCAAAGCGGGCAATGGTGAAATCCATTGTTGCGGACAACCTATGGAGCAGAAGAAGTAGATACCGTAGAGCGAGTAAAGGAGACAATTGTACGATGGCAAGTCAATTAGGTAAACGGTATCGATGTCCAACCTGTGGCACTGAGATACTTTGCGTTAAGGCCGGAGAGGGCGAAGTTACCTGCTGTGGACAGGCGGTGGAGCTACAACAGCCCAAGGCTATTCCGTCTTCAGACTAGAATCAGATTAGTAACCACCATCACTCAAGGGTTAAGATAATACATCCAACTCTCTCAACTGGTCATATTACGTACTGCTGTAGGACCAGTCGTGCATGTTGACGAACTGCGGCGGTTTGTGTCCGAGTATCTGTCGGATGGAACTGATTTCCCCCAAATGGCACCAGGTGTGAAAAATACTGCGGACCAGGAGGGTGCCCCAGTTCTCGTTCTCTGGTGAAGTAAAGGTACCCTTATTTTGCAGGCTCTCACTGGTGGTGGACTGCAGCCACGCATCGGCTTCCTGACAGGCGTCGCGCCATAGTGTCATAGCTTCTTCCAAGGGTGGCTGCGAAGCCGGGCTGCCGTACCCATAAACCTGGTATCTAGGGTCGGTCTCCTTACCCTGAGGCCAGTCTACGAAGAAAGAACGATACTGACATGCCACGTGGGCGATTATCCAGCTGATGCAGTTCATCGGCTCGACGCGCTTGCGGGCATCCTCCTCGGTCAGACCCTGAAGGTTCCTCTCGAATTCTTTGCGGGTGAGGTAGTGCATATCTACCAGCGTATGCATTTTATCACTCCTCTTACAACCTATGTCTGTCTCTGGGTAAGCCAGTCCAGGCTTTCAAGTTTTACCATTGCCTTGTCAACTTGAAGCGTTTTCGTGTCGAGGGAGCAGGTGACTTTTCAGTATCGGTTCTCTATTGAATGCGATTATTTATTGTTCTGTATCAATGAGAAGAACTCCGCTCGGCTGGCTGCCCTGCGGCGGAACAGACCCCGGATAGCCGAGGTGATAATGTTGCTACCCGGTTTATTGACGCCCCGCATCACCATGCACATGTGTTCGGCTTGGACGACCACGGCAACACCCTGTGGCCCAATCCCCTCGCTAATGGCATCGGCTATCTGCGTTGTCATTCTTTCCTGAATCTGGGGTCGTCTGGCGACAATCTCCACTACCCTGGCTAGTTTGCTGATGCCGACAACCCGCCCGGTTAGATCAGGAATGTAGCCGATGTGCACCACCCCATAAAAGGGCAGGAGGTGGTGTTCGCACATGGAATAAAATGGGATGTCTTTGACGATGACCATTTCCCGGTGTCCCAACTCGTAGCCGACATTGAGTTCTTCCGCAGGGTCCATGGTAAGTCCGGAAAAGAGCTCAGCGTACATCTCGGCAACACGTCTCGGTGTGTCGAGCAGACCTTCTCGTTTGGGATCCTCACCGATGGCCTTGATAATAGCGGTCGTTGCCTTTCTAATCTCTGCCTCGTTAATCAATTCTGTCCTCCTTGAGCACACAACCCTTCCATGCCTGGGGCTCAGGCTAGACCCAGTGATTGTTCGACGATGGCCAGGTCGGCGGGTAGCCGGGTGAAAGAACCGGCATCTTTCAGGGCAACATCGGTATCCTTGAGTCCGGTGCCGGTAACGATGCAAACTATACGCTGCTGTGAGAAGTCCATTCCTTCTCGGGAGAGCTTTCTCAGCCCGGCCAGGGAAGCTGCCGAAGCTGGTTCGCCGAAAATACCCTCCTTGGTTGACATGAGGTGGTAGGCCACCATAATCTCCTCGTCACTTACCATATCAATAATGCCCCCGGACTCGTCGCGAGCAGCCGTGGCCTGGTGCCAGCTTGCCGGATTACCGATGCGTATTGCTGTCGCAATAGTGTGTGGTTCTTCAATGACGTGACCACGGACGATCGGTGCTGCTCCTTCGGCCTGGAATCCCATCATTTTTGGCTTCTTTGTTGATTTACCAATTTGGTGATATTGGACAAAACCCTTCCAGTAGGCGGTGATGTTACCGGCATTACCCACCGGGATGAAGAGGTAGTCTGGAGCGTCCCCGAGGACGTCGATAATCTCAAATGCGGCTGTCTTTTGTCCCTCGATGCGGTTGGGATTCAGGGAATTGACCAGGGTTATCGGGTGCTTGTCAGTTAACCATCGTACTATCTGCAGTGCCTGGTCGAAATTCCCGTCGATGGTGATTATTCTGGCGCCATAGACGATGGCCTGGGCAAGCTTACCGAGGGCTATTTGCCCCTCGGGTACGATAATGACTGCCTCGAGCCTGCAATAGGCAGCATAGGCAGCCGCTGAGGCGCTGGTGTTGCCAGTTGAGGCACAGATTATTGCCTTGCTATTGGCTTCCAGTGCCTTGGCTACGGCAACAACCATACCCCGGTCCTTGAAAGAGCCGGTAGGATTGCACCCTTCAAGCTTGAGGTATAACTCGCCACAACCAATCTCCTCCTCAAGCTGGTGACACCTGACCAGAGGAGTATCTCCTTCTCCCAGAGTAAATAGTGGTGTGCTCGATGTTACCGGGAGCAACTCTTTGTATCTGGCCAATACTCCTGACTTCATTGTTCCCCCGTCCTCAAGATGATTGATTCATCTGGTGGAGTAGATGCCGCCAAAATTACATCGCAGACCCAGACAGTAGCATGACTGGAATTATACTCGTAAAGAGCATAGACTGAAGAGCAATGCTACAACTGGTGTTCGATACGAATACTCTATTTATACATTTATACGGCAAAAGTATGAACTTTGCAAGTGTAATGTTGACGTTGTGTCAGTGGTTTTGCTATGATGCAAGGCGGAGCCTTCTTCAGAAAGGAGCAGGAAAGTCAAAATTCCTGCAGCCTAGTCCCTGGTGTTTCGAATCATTTGGTAACGAGGAGGAATGCACATGGATTTTAACTACACAGAGGAGCAGGAAAAGCTCAGGCAAGAGGTTCACGAGTTTTTCTCTAGCAACCTGCCCTCCGACTACCGACCACGCGGTGTTGGTGGTACGGGGACAACTATGGAGCAGTTCAAATTCTGGATGGACCTGCAGCGGAAAGCAGGGGCGAAGGGTTATCTAACTCCGGGCTGGTCCAAGGCGAGCGGTGGCCTCGGCCTGAGCGACATGGAGCAGGGTGTCGTCGCAGAGGAAACCTCATACTGGGGTGCGACCTGGCCCGGGAGCCAGGGTATACGAGTCTGTGGTCCCCCTCTGCATGTCTTCGGTACCGAGGAGCAGAAGAGCACGTTCCTACCCGGTATTGCCAAGGGAGAGGTGATATGGTACCAGGCCTTCACTGAGCCAGATGCTGGCTCTGACGAGGCAAACGTTTCTCTTCGAGCGACTGAGGAGGATGACCATTATATTCTTAATGGCCAAAAGACCTTCATCACTGCACCCGGTCCGGCGGACTATCTCTATACCCTAGCACGTACGCAGGATGTCATTCCCAAGCACAGAGGTATCAGTCTTTTCCTGATCGATGCACATAGCCCGGGTATCAGTTACGGTGCCTTGGCAACAATGGGTATCTTCACTGTGGACATCTTCTTTGACAACGTCAAGGTGCCAAAGACCCGTCTGCTCGGCGAGCTTAACCGCGGGTTCTACCACGCGATGGTAACCTTTGAGTTTGAGCGAAGCACTACTGGTGCCGCTGCTGGCGCTCGGCGGGGTTTGGAAGAGCTTATTGAGTTCTGCCGTGAGGAAAAACGGAATGGTCAACCTCTACTCAAAGACCCTGCTGTCCGTGACTTGCTGGCAGACCGGGCAATCGAGATGGAGCTCTCCTGGCTCCAGGGCTGGTTTGCTGCCTGGCACTTCAGCCAGAGGGACAAGCTAGGCTCGCCACCACCGGAGGCCGGAGGTTTGCATACCAAGGCGGTTTCTGCTGATAGAGCCAAACAACTTATCAATGCTATGGGACTCTATGGGCAACTGCACCGGGGTTCGAAGTACTGCAAATACGAGGGACGTGCTGCCATGGGCTGGATGTCATCACGAAGTACGCATCCAGCTGGTACTATTGAAGTCAACAAGATAGTACTCGCTGGCAGAGGGCTTGGTCTTCCCAGGATACCGGCCAAGTTCAATAAGGAAATCAGAGCGGCTGTGGAGGGGGTGGAGGTGTAGTCCAACTATAGGGTTGGGCGACATCAACTTGTAAGGAGTAATTAATATGGAGTTTACTTTTACAGAAGAACAAGAAATGTTGAGAACATCCGCCCGTGATTTCCTCGAGACGGAATGCACTGAGAAGCTTGTCCGAGAAGTGGAGGATGGCGACCAGGGCTATTCACCTGAGCTGTGGAAGAAGATAGCTGACTTGGGCTGGCTCGGCCTTGTTTATCCTGAGCAGTATGGTGGCGCTGGCATGAACGTTGTCGACCTGGCGGTCCTTTATGAAGAGTTCGGCCGGGCGATGTTCGCCGGTCCCCACCTTTCCACGGTTGTTCTTGGAGGAATGGTGGTTTTAGAAGCGGGTAGTGATGCGCAGAAAGCCGATATCCTGCCGAAGATAGCCGATGGAAGCAAGATTATCGCCCTTGCTTTGACCGAGCCAGAGTCTGCCTGGGATATGAAGAAGACCTGGGACCCTGAAGGTGTAACTGTATCTGCCACTGCCGAAGGTGATAATTACGTTATCGACGGTGCCAAGCTGTTTGTCCACGACGCTGTTGTTGCGGATGACATACTCGTGGTTACCCGGACTAAAACAGGTGGTGACCCTGCGGATGGGATAACCCTGTTTCTTGTAGATGCCAAGAGCCAGGGGGTCAGTGTTACGCCACTAATCACTATTGCTGGTGACAAGCAGTGTGAGGTTGTCTTTAACAAAGTTAAGGTGCCTAAAGCGAACATCGTCGGTGAACTAAATGGCGGTTGGGCACCAATGTCTAAGGCGATGCAGGTAGCAACCGTAATGCTCTGCGCTCAAATGCTCGGGGCCGGTCAGCGGTTGCTGGAGCTATCGGTGGACTACGCCAAGACCAGAATACAGTTTGACATGCCAATCGGCATCAACCAGTATATCCAGGAGCATTGCGTCTTCCTGCTTCGTGATGTCAATGGTGCTCGGTGGTCTACCTACCTGGCTGCCTGGAAGCTCGCTCAGGACGAACCCTGCGACTTCGAGGTGTCTGTTGCCAAGGCCTGGGGCAGTGATGCTCACGAGCATGCCTGCTGGTGTGCTCACCAGGTTCATGCCGGTGTTGGCTACACGGTATTTGATGGCGTGGTTCCTCTCTACTCGCGCCGCGGTAAGACGCTCCAGCTATATATGGGTGATACAGCCTATCACAAGGAGAAGATTGCAACCATACTAGAGGGGTGGCCAGGTCCGGAGAAGCCCAAAGGGGAACCACTTGGTTTGTGGAAGGAAATCCCCGAGGTGAGATGGATTCCCGAATGGTGGAACGAGTTCGACAAGGGCACATAGACCTGACTGGTTTCTGAAAGATTAATGAACGGCACTCCCACAAGGGAGTGCCGTTTGTTTTTATGTGAGAACGACATGCATATACTATGTTTTGCCACCGCCGGGCTTTTCCAATGGTACCTGAGCCCTGCACAGGGGACATTCTTCTGGCAAGTAGGTCTCGGCAACAGTACGCAGGCAACTGAATAAGGGAGCCCCGAAATCGACACTTTTTTCAGAGCGCTCCACAAGGACACCAACACCAACCACCTCGCCCCGGAGTGTGGTCACGGCATCGATAACATCTCGTATCGAACCACCGCCGGTGAGAACATCATCAACGACCAGGACTCGCTCTCCGGGATTGACGGTCTGACCACGTCGGAAGGTCCTTCCTTCAGTTTCTGCTCTCTCGGCATAGATGGCGCGCGTGCCGAGTTGCCTGGCGACCTCAAAAGCAAGGATGATACCTCCAGTGGTCGGGCCAGCGACAAGGTCAATACGCTGCCCACGAAAGTGGTCTGCAATCATACTGCATAGTTGGGTAACATGGTCGGGGTGTTGCAGGATACGGAATTTCTCCCAGTAGACTGGTGAATGCCGCCCGGAGGTAAGCAGGAAGTGCCCTTTCAACACAGCTCCTGTCTTTTCAAACATCTCCTCGATATTGTTTGTCATCAGACCCCCTTGACTCTAGGCTTGGACAAGTACGTTCGAAGAATAGATTGGACCAGTTTAATCACTAGCAGCACTGGCGACCTGTTCCCGGAAGGGATAATTGGCTGCCATTCCCCACATGTCCGGTGGCCAGATTGATATCCACGCCTTACCGATGATATCTTCGTCTGGCACTGTCCAGCCGTTGCGTGAGTCATCGGTATTGTTCCGGTTATCACCAAGGACGAAATACTCATCTTCGGGTATAATTTCGCTGAGATATGACCGTCTGGCCGGGTCCTCAATGTAAGGTTCATCGAGTTCCAATACAGAGCCATCGGGTTGGTGAATGTAGACTGTTCCCTGTGTCATTTCGACACGCTCACCGGGCAGGCCAATCACACGCTTGATGAAGCTGTCGCGGCCTTCATAAGGCGGGTGAAAGATGATGACATCTCCCCTCTCCGGTTCGTGGAAGTTATACACAACCTTATTTACAAGCAATCGCTGGTTTGTGTAGAAATTTGGCTCCATGCTGGGGCCTAAAACGACATACGTTTGCAGCGTGAGTCGTAGTCCGAAAAAGACTACTACCGCGATTGCAATCATGATTAGGAAGTCACGGATGGGTTTTTTCATGTGTATTATGAAAGCCCCTCTCTCAAACTCTGCTTTAATCTCAATTATACTCGCTTTATGTCGGTTCTTCTAGTCTGGTACAATCAATTAACCCTTTCTGGTACTATTGTGGCCCACTCGTTTATTGTTGCACTTGCTCTCGGGGTGGTGCTAGAATGGCAGCAAGATGGACTATATGGAGCAGGCACTCTCCTTGGCGAGACTAGCCTTGGGACAGGTTAGCCCCAACCCTGCGGTTGGTGCAGTGGTAGTCAAGGATGGAGAGATTGTAGGCCAGGGTTACACGCAGCCTCCCGGCTCCGCACACGCTGAAGTTGTCGCTCTGGAGCAGGCGGGAAATGCCGCCCGGGGTAGTGTGATGTACGTTACTCTGGAGCCATGTTGCCATCATGGGCGTACACCACCATGTACCAGAGCAATAATTGATGCTGGTGTTGCTGAGGTGCATGTGGCGATGATTGACCCAGATCCTCGAGTATCAGGTAAGGGGGAGGAGGAATTACGACAGCATGGCATCAGCACGTTTGTAGGTGAACGTGAAGAGGAAGCCAAGGAGATTAACGAAGCTTACATAAAATATACCACTACCGGCATGCCGTTCGTCACCGCCAAGTTTGCGATGAGTCTGGATGGGAAAATAGCCACGCGGAGCGGTGATTCTAAATGGATAAGTAATCAGGAGTCAAGGAGGTACGTCCATTCCCTGAGGCATATTACTGATGCCGTTATGGTTGGAGTGAATACCGTCCTCACCGATGACCCCCAGTTGACGTGTCGATGCGGTGAGCGTGGTGGCGTGATACGAAAACAACCGCTTCGTGTTATCGTTGATACCAGCGGACGTACTCCGGTAACCGCACAGGTATTCAATGAGCCAGGTCGGGCGTTTTTAGTATTAGGGGAGGGGGTAAAACCGGAGATTGCCGAAGGTTATAAAAGCATAAATGCCGATGTGGTAGAGTTGCCTTCAGATGAAGGGCTGATAGACCTGGAGCAACTGCTCAAGGTACTCGGGCAGCGTAAAATTACCAGTGTTCTCGTTGAGGGCGGAGGCACGCTTCTTGGCTACATGTTTGACCATAAGCTTATCGATAAGGTTATTGCTTTTGTTGCCCCGTTAATTATTGGTGGTAGCGAAGCAGAAACACCGGTCGGGGGCAGGGGTGCCGAGAGAATCGTTGATTCAGTCCACCTGGAGCGTATTACCGCCATGGAATGCAATGGTGACGTGATGGTTAGCGGATATATCGGAGGTTGATCGTTGTTTACTGGTATAGCTGAAGAAGTAGGCCGGGTCGACTACATCCAGCCGACGAAGCTCGTGGTAAGGGCGGCCCGGGTGCTTGAGGACATGCAGGTAGGCGACAGTATCAATGTCAATGGTGCCTGCCTGACGGTGACCCAGTTTGATACTTCTTCGTTTTCTGTTGGCATAATGCCGGAGACGGCAAGGCGGTCTAATCTTGGTCAGCTAAAGGTTGGGGATGGTGTCAACCTAGAGCGGGCTCTGGCATTCGGAGGACGTCTCGGTGGTCATCTGGTTCAAGGACATGTTGATGGTGTGGGGCGAGTAGCCTCGATGCGCTGGGACGATGATACTCTGATGATAGAGTTCGAAACCCCACCGGAGGTGATGCGCTACGTTGTAGAGAAGGGTTTCATTGCTGTCGACGGGCTTAGTCTGACGGTGGTAACCAGAGGGTCGGCTTCTTTCAGTGTGTCAATCGTTGAATATACCCGTAATAACACGACAATCGGGGAGTGTCGTGTGGGTGACCCAGTAAATCTGGAAGCGGATATTATTGCTAAATACGTGGAGGTTCTTACGCAGCCAGAAACTTCTGGTATCACCGAAGATTTCCTGCGGGAACATGGATTTCTGGTTGGTTGATCCACGTTGTTTGATATGGGGGTGAGTATGGGACTATCAACTATTCCTGAGGCTATCGAAGACATTAAGGCTGGTAAGTGTATCATTATCGTTGATGATGAGGACCGGGAGAACGAAGGTGACCTGGCCATGGCAGCAGAAATGGTCACACCTGAAGCAATAAACTTCATGGCGAAATATGGTCGTGGTCTTATTTGTATGCCTATTGTTGGAAAACGGCTCGACGAACTTAATATCCCGATGATGGTGCAGGATAACACGGCCAAATACGGGACTGCTTTCACAGTTTCCGTGGAGGCCAAGCACCGCACCAGCACTGGTATTTCGGCTGCCGACCGTGCCGAAACGGTGAGGGCTATTGTTGACCTGAAAACCAAACCTGAAGACCTTGTCCGGCCGGGGCATACCTTTCCATTGCGTGCCCGGGATGGCGGTGTGCTGGTTAGGGCGGGGCAGACCGAAGCGATTGTTGACCTGGCGCGGCTGGCTGGCTTCTATCCGGCCGGTGTTGTCTGCGAAATTATGAATGAAGATGGGACAATGGCACGTATGCCCCAGCTCGAAGTAATTGCCGATAAATTTGGGCTGAAGATAGTTAGTGTGGCTGATCTGATTGCCTACCGGCGTCGTCACGAGAGACTGGTGCATAGGGTAGCCGAGGCAGCCCTGCCGACTCGTTTCGGTGAGTTTACCACGGTTGCTTACAGGAGTGACGTTGACCCTGATGAGCACCTTGCCTTGGTAATGGGAGATATTACTACCGAGGAGCCTGTACTGGTGCGGGTCCACAGTGAGTGTCTTACTGGGGATACCTTCGGGAGTCTCCGCTGCGATTGCGGTGAGCAGCTACAGATGGCCATGCAGATGATTGCTGAAGAAGGACGTGGTGTTGTTGTTTATATGAGGCAGGAGGGGCGAGGAATTGGCTTCCATAATAAGATACGAGCTTATGAACTCCAGGATAATGGTCTCGATACTGTGGAGGCTAATGAGGCTTTAGGTTTTCCTCCCGATAGACGTGACTACGGAATAGGGATGCAAATACTGGTAGACTTAGGACTAAAGAACATTCGCTTGTTGACCAACAATCCAAAGAAGCGGGCCGGTCTTGAAGGCTATGGCCTAAAGATAGTAGAAACAGTACCTATCATCTGCCCGCCGAATCCTTACAATCTGCATTACCTTGAAACGAAGCAGCAGAAGATGGGACACTTGCTTAGATTGCCAGAAAGTGAATCTAAATAGATTTAAAAGCCGACACATTCCCTGTCCGGTCTGTTCTGGTTGAAGATATGGCAGGGGCCGGTCAATCCGGTAAAAAGGAGGAAACAGTGAGTCTTTTTGAAGGGATGCTACTGGGAAAAGGGTTGAAGTTCGGGGTGGTGGCTTCGCGTTTCAATGAGTTTATTACCAGGAAACTGCTTGAGGGAGCACAGGATGCGTTACTTCGTCACGGTGTGGGGGAGGGAGATATAGATATTGCCTGGGTGCCGGGCTCATTCGAGATACCGCTGGTAGCCCAGAAAATGGCCCAGACCAAGCGGTATGATGCTGTTATCTGCCTTGGTGCGGTGATTCGCGGGGCAACGCCTCATTTTGAATACATTGCTGCTGAGGTTACCAAAGGCATTGCCCGGGCAAGCCTTGAGACAGGACTACCAATTGCCTATGGTATGATTACTGCCGACACTCTGGAGCAGGCGGTCGAGCGTGCCGGAACCAAGGCCGGCAATAAGGGTTTTGATGCTGCCGTAGATGCTATCGAGATGGTAAACCTGCTTAAGAGCATTAAGTAGGCCTTAATCAAGTGACCTTGTAGACGGTATCTCCTCGCCTCACCCGGTCCGGCACTTTAATACCAACAGAGTCCCCGGCTTTGGCTTCCTGTACATTGACGTTGTTGATTTGCATTGAATCGACCGTAATCTCGAGGTCAGTGGTGTGCCCCTGAATGTGAATCTGGTCGCCTACCTTCAGAGTTGCGCTCAGTTCAATACCGGCTACTACCGGCCTGGCGAAGAAGTCACTCACTTTTCCAATTGCTTCTTCAGGCATTATCGTACCTCCTTATTGTTTTCACAGTATATGCTATCCAAACAAGGTAAATCAATACTCTGCAGTGAAAAAAATTTTGACATAGTGCCCACTCTCGCATATAATCGGAATCGCCATTGTTCACCAGCAATTCCTCATTATGCAGTTGATATAGAGGGGCGAGATGGGAGGCCTACTGTAATAGGTTAGTGAAGGAGGGTATAGACGATGTTTAAACGTATTTTAATACCCTTGGATGGTTCGAGGTTCAGTGGTCAAGCACTTCCTTACGCAAGTGACATCGCCAAGCGGTATCAGGCGAAGCTGATTATGGTGAGGGCAGTGCCACCGACCACTGTTCTCCCCAGTTCGACGGCTTCGGAAATAGGAGTAGACCCCACTGCCGCCAGGATAGCGGTGCAATCGGCACGTATTCAGGACCGCATCCATATAATGCGTGCCAGAAAGTATCTCCAGCAGAAGCTCAGGGCCATTAAAAAGCAGGGCATAGAGGGGACCTATCACATTGCCATGGGAGAGCCGGGTAAGTCAATTGTCCGCTATTCCGCCGAGAAGAGAGTCGACCTGATTGTGATGATGACCAGTGGTAAGGGCGGACTGAAGCGGGCGATACTGGGGAGCGTTGCCGACGAGGTTACCCGTAAAGCCGGTGTGCCGGTACTGCTTGTGCCGAAGAAAAGACGCCGCAGGAGACGGCCGAAAGGTTCATAGCCCTAAGATCACGGCTGTATGAAGTATCATGCCACTGCTTTATTTACTTGCGAGTACGTCCCAGACCTTGAAGGCTTGTATCTAGGAGTGACTAGAGCCCCAGCGAGTGGTGGATTGAACGGATTGGTGTGTGGTATGCTATTGTATCTGTTAGGTCGTCCTGTATAATTAATCGAACTATAGTTAGTGGAGGGTGTGGTCTTGGCCGACGAAAATGTAGCTCCGGCGGTGACTGAAGAGATAGCACAGGATGTGGAGCGTCTCAAGAAACATCTCGACATGCTGGATACGCGCCTCGATAATATTGACTCAATGGTGACGGCTGTGGCTGAGCGTGTCATGAGCCAGCCGATTACCCTCAATATCGTCTGTCCAAACTGCGGCAAGAACCTGGAGATTGCCATCATCGGTAAGGAAAGACCGACCCGCTAGGTATTTTAGGGCCGGATAGCGTTGATTGTCCCCTCTGCGTGTGCTAAAGTATGCGATGGCTACAAATTTAGGGAGTAGTCGGGAAACCGCAAATAGGAGGTACATATGCAGGTAGCTGCACGAATTGACCAGGCTAAATTAGATGTCTTTCGGTGGAGGTACGAGCTAAGTCTACCGATGAAGCTGGCACTGGCACTCGGCTTTGCCGGGCTGACCGGTCTGATTGCCCAGTTGAAGTTTGGTTGGCCGGTTCCCGTCACAGGACAGACTTTTGCCGTACTCCTGGCCGGCGTGCTTATGGGGAGATGGTGGGGTGGTGTCAGTATGGCGATGTACGTCGGCTTGGGTGTTGCTGGTGTTCCCTGGTTTGCACCAACTGCCGGGATGTCGGCATTCACTGCCGGTGGGATAGGCCATCTTGCAGGTCCCACGGGGGGATATCTGGTCGGTTTTATCTTGGCAGCCCTCTTTTTAGGCCATTTTACGGACAGGTATGTCAGGTCGCGAAGCTTCTTCAGTATGCTGGGGCTGATGCTATTTGCCAACTTCGTTCTTATTTATATCCCCGGCTTGCTCCAGCTCCATCTGTGGCTTAACCTCGTCGAAGGCTCGCCGGTCTCATTCGCAGCTCTCCTCGGGATGGGAGCGACGCCTTTCATCATTGGTGATGTTATCAAGGCTGTTGCCGCCGCACTTATTACCAGGGGTGCTACTCCAAAAAAGGCCTATGGTAAGGAGGTAGACGGTGACAGATGGTTGAGCTGGCGTATTCCTTAGGAAAAGCCGCCACGAGATATAGTTGAGGATAAATGAGAGGGGGTAGCCCTCTGAGACTGCCTCCTCTTTTACATACTTGATTAACTAGTCCAACGTCTGCTAGCATTATGTTGAAGGGCGGTTAGCTCAGTTGGTTAGAGCGTTGCGTTGACATCGCAGAGGTCAGAGGTTCAAATCCTCTACCGCCCACCATCTAGGACAGATTCGTCGAAATAATACAACGAACGGTCATCATTATCTCTCAAAACAAGAGGTCAGTTTTAGCTTCAGCGTCTGACAGGAAGAACAGATGAGGAAATTGCTGGCAGCACGCTCATCACGTGTTACCACAACAATATAGAGACGCTTTCGACGCATTAGACATCGGCATCGATATTGATGACCTCAGATATGGGGCATGGTGGGATGCCCACGACCACCTAAGTAACCACAAGGAGTATAACAATAGATGGGAGGAGTTTTTTAGACGTCACGAAGAAGCTGGCACGGAGCCGACACTAGAAGAAATCGAGGATTTTGCCGAAGAGCTTGCAGATGAGTTCGGTCGGGTTCGAGGTAAACTTCGAAGATAACTGAATCTAGACCAATTGACTATTCAAAACTATATCACCTTCGCGAATCACGAGCTGACTGGCCTTTGCGGTTAGAACGTAAACACGACTGGCCCAGCACTCAGCAGGCTTCTCAGTTGTTTGGAGGTGAATGGCAGCCACCAGAACCAGTAGCATTCAAGGCCTATATGGGAGGTTCGCCTGCCGACTTCCTCTGGACGGGTTTCCCTCCACTCTTTTGTGTTTCCCAACGGGTAATAGACCTGCTGGAGGAGAATCAGTTCACCGGCTGGTCTACCTACCCGGTGGAGGTCTATGATCGCCACGGCGGAAAATTACCCGGCTATCACGATTTTGCCATCACTGGCAGTGCTGTTAGGAGAGACCTCAGCAGAAGCCAGATTATCACTAAGCCCGCTCGAACATCTACCAGAAACCTTATGAAGTCTACGGGGGGCTTCATTTCGATGAAAGTATGTGGGATGGCAGTGACATTTTCTGCATTCTCGGTACCTCAACAAAGGTGGTAACTCAGTCGGTACAGGCAGCTCTGGTACGGGCCAAGGTGAACAACGTACGTTTCCAACGTTTAACGGAAGCGGAGACAAGTGTAGCCATGCACAGGGTAATTAAAAAGCACAGAGCGAAAAGAGACAACAAATAGTAGCTGATAAACACTTAATCAGTAAATAGCTACGTTTTATTAGTCGAGATTAGCTACTATCCCTACGGCTCTACCCGCTCCGGTGATGTCCCTACGGATAAGAAATTTACGGGGCAAAGATTAGACGGGACAGGCCTGTACTACTACGGCGCCCGCCACTATGACCCGGCTATCGGCAGGTTCATCAGCGCGGATACTATTGTTCAAGACTTTGCCAATCCACAGACCCTGAACCGTTATTCATACTGCGTCAATAACCCTCTGAAGTATACTGATCCGACGGGGCATTTTATCGATTTCGTTGTACCTGATGGGGTTAACGACCTTGTTTTCGCGTGCATGGAATTCGGTTTAGACTATGGAGTAGCGGACTTGGAATGTGTTGCTAGGCTCATTGTACTGTACAGAGGAGAGAACCAATCGCATTGACCTTTACTAGCTTACTGGCTAGAATGTTAAAACATCGAGGTGTGTTCGGGAATCTGCCATTTACAAGGAGGTCGCTGTGAGTCCAGAAGAGAGAAGTCAAACAAATGACGAGCAGATTGTTCTGTGTACCTCCGCATTTGACTGTGGTGGGCGTTGTCCGCTCCGGGTACATGTCAAAGACGGTGTGATAACTCGAATTGAAGGGGATGATTACTCTGATGAAGACAAGCAACTAAGGGCTTGTTGGCGAGGCCGTGCTTACCGGCACTGGATATATCACCCGGACCGTCTTCTCTACCCGCTTAAGCGTACTGGTGAGAGAGGGACTGGTCAGTTTGAGCGGATTACCTGGGACGAAGCTATGGATACCATCGTCAGTGAGCTGAAGCGAATCAAGGAGACCTACGGTAACGGGGCAATCTTTCTGGGAGGCGGTGGCCACCTGGGTGCCCTGCATACCCGCGGTGCCCTGAATAAGGCGCTCTCCATGTTCGGTGGTTACACCAGCAGCTACGGTAATATCTCTTCTGAGGGTGCCGTCTGGGCAGTGCAGGCTTCATATGGCGACGTTATGGTCGGTCATAGTCGGGAGGACATGCTTAATTCTAGGCTGATAATAATGTGGGGCTGGGACCCGGTGCGAATGATATCCGGCACGGATGCTATCGGCAACCTAATCAAGGCCAAAGAGGCTGGTATTCCGATTATATCAATTGGTCCCAGGTACGAGGATTCGGCTGCCACACTGGCTGCTGAGTGGATTCCAATCATCCCCGGCACCGACGCTGCCATGATGGTCGCTGTGGCATATGTGATTATCAAGGAAAACCTTCAGGACCAGGCATTTCTCGACAAGTACACCGTCGGCTTTGATAAATTTGAAGAGTATGTTACCGGTATCGAAGACGGTGCTGAGAAGACTCCGGCCTGGGCGGAAGCAATCAGCGGAGTACCAGCGGAGACTATCATCGATTTGGCACGGCGATACGCTACCAACAAACCGGCCTGCCTGATGGACTGCCAGGGGCCTGCTCGGGCTGCCTTCGGTGAGCAGTACAACCGTTGTGCCATTGCCCTGACAGCAATGACGGGCAACATCGGTAAGCCCGGTGGCAGCGCCTGCGGTGGTCTGATGGGTATACCCTACGGACACATGTTCCGCTCCTCAGGGATTCCCGGCATGAGAAACCCCACCGAGGTAGGTGGTCCGTCAATTCGTGGCACGCTGGACCTGAATCTCCGCCTGGTGCGCCGAATTCACACCAACCGGATATGGGACGGCATACTCAAGGGTAAAGCTGGTGGGTACCCGGCTGATGTCAAGATGGCCTGGTTTGCCGGCGGCAATATATTAAATCAACGCGGTAACATTAACAAAGGAGTCCAGGCACTGAAAAGCCTGGAGTTCATTGTGGCTCAGGACCTATTCCTGACACCCACCGCCCGGTATGCGGATATTGTGTTGCCGGTGAAGAGCTTCGTCGAGAAGAATGACCTCACGCGGCCCTGGCCCTCCGGCCCGTACCTCTGCTTCTCAAATCAGGCAATCGAGCCGATGGGAGAATGCAAGACCGACTGGGAAATCGGCTGCCTGCTGGCGGAGAAGCTGGGTTATGAGGACTTCGATAACAAGACGGAGGACGAGTGGCTGAGAACGTTCGTTAGCGAGAATCCCGAATACCAACGCTTTATCAAGAACTATGATGAGTTCAAACAGGAAGGTATACAGCGCTTGCAGTTTGATGAACCCTATATTGCCTTCAAGGCGCAGATTGAAGACCCGGAAAACAATCCGTTTAACACCCCCTCCGGCAAGATTGAGATATTCTCTCAGCGGCTGGCCGACCTCAATAGCCTGCTAACTCCCCCGGTCCCCAAGTACATCATTGCGGAACGGGAGGACAGAAACCACCCACTGGCCAAGAAATACCCGCTCCAGCTTCTATCACCCCACCCCAGAGTGAGGGTACATTCCACACTGCAGAACGTCGACTGGTTGGTTGAGGTCGACCCTCATGTCATGTGGATTAATCCGGCCGACGCTGAACCAAGAGGCATCTGTGATGGAGATGAGGTCTACGTTTTCAACGACCGGGGTAAGATTGCTATCAAGGCCTGGGTGACCCGGCGGATAGTCCCCGGCGTGGTCTCCATCTATGAAGGCGCCTGGTATGAACCGGATGAAGAGGGTATTGACCGCGGTGGCTGTGTCAATGTTCTCACCGACGATACCTACTCACCTGGTGGAGCCGCTGCCCTGAAGACAGTACTGGTAGAGACAGCGAAGGTTTAAGGAGGAATATACCAATGCAATTGGGTTTTTATTTTGACCAAAATCGCTGTACCGGCTGCTATGCCTGTGCCATCGCCTGTAAAGACTGGCATGACGTACCAGCCGGACCGGCTAGGTGGATGCGGCTCCTTTATCGGGAAGAGGGCAAGTTTCCCAAGGTTTTTGTCAGTCACATGGCCACACCGTGCTATCACTGTGCCGAGCCGGTGTGTGCCTACGTTTGTCCAAGTGAGGCTATCACCAAGCGGGAAGAGGATGGCATCGTAGTCATCGACCGCGAAAAGTGTCGTGAAGAAAAGGCCTGCGGCATAATATCTGGGGAGGGAACAAGCTTGCTCTATGCCGAGCAGGAAGCACCCTGCCAGGTGAGCTGTCCCGTCCATCTCCATATTCCGGCTTACATTGCACTGATAGCCAAGGGCAGGTTCAAAGAAGCCCTGGAAGTAATAAGAAGACGGATGCCGTTGCCATCTGTCTGTGGTCGGGTATGCCTTCATCCCTGTGAGACGGAATGCCGACGTAAGGACGTTGAAGAACCAGTGGCCATCATGGCCCTCAAGGGTTTTGTCACAGATAATGTACCCCAGGAACTACCTGACCGTTTGCCCCTTACACAGCCAGATTGTGTCGCGATTGTCGGCTCGGGTCCGGCCGGTCTCGCTGCTGCCTATGACCTCATCAGGATGGGCTATGGAGTGACTGTATTCGAGTCAGGGCCGGTGGTCGGGGGTATGCTTACTACCGCTATTCCGGAGCACCGCCTGCCCAGAGAAGTCCTCAAGAGGGACATCGACTATCTGGAAGCACTGGGTATCGACATCAGGACGAACACAAGGGTAGACCTCGGCAGGGGCCTCGATGACTTGCTGGAAGAGGGTTACGGTGCGTTGCTGCTCGCCCTCGGCGCCAGTAAGGGACAGAAACTCGATATCGCCGGTGCTAACCTCAAGGGTACCCTCGATGGTGTTTCCTTAATGCAGGATATTAAATCAGGTAAATCTATCGAACTCGGCGAAAAGGTGCTCGTTATCGGTGGCGGTAACGTGGCAATCGACTGCGCGCGCTCTGCCAGGCGGCTGGGAGCAAACGCGGTGCGCGTTGCCTGTCTTGAATGCCGTGAGGATATGCCCGCCGAAGACAGCGAAATCAGGCAGGCTGAGGAAGAAGGAATAGAAATTCACTGCTCGCTGACTTCCAGTCTTGTCCGTGAGGATAACGGTAAGGTCACTGGAGTAGAATGTCAGGAAATCGAAGGACTCCAGTTCGACGAGAACGGTCAGCCCAGCTTCAAGGTCGTCAAAGACACCGGTCATGTTTTTGATGTGGATACGGTTATCTTTGCCATAGGACAGGTACCGGACCTTACTGGCCTTAGTGGTGATATCAAGACCAGCCCGATGGGTACAATCGCTGCTGATGCGGGGACATTCATGACGGCACGACGTGGCATTTTCTCTGCCGGTGATGTCATGAACGGTCCCACGAGTGCTGTCGACGCTATTGCCAGCGGGCAAAAAGCAGCCTTCTTCATCAATCGCTACCTTCAGGGAGATGTCCTGCGGGTGCGACCCCAGAAGACCATTAGCCCGAAGGATATCACAGTGGACATTCCGGCGGATAAAGAAAAACAGCCTCGTCAGGTGATGCCCACTCTGTCCGTAAGCGAAAGAATGTCCGGCTTCAGAGAGGTGGCATTAGGCTTCATTGAAGCGGAAGCGATACAGGAGGCCGAACGATGTCTCAACTGTGCCGGTCACCTGTGCAAGGATGCCTGCCCTTATAGTGCACCACAGTTCGCCGATGAAGAGAAGGCCAGGATGCAGAAGTGTGACCTCTGCGTAGAGAGGTGGGGAGATGGTCAAAAGCCCATCTGCGTTGAAGCCTGTCCACCTCATGCTCTTGATGCAGGTACGATGGATGAACTAAAGATGAAATACGGTGATGTGACTGAGGCCCATAGTTTTAATTATTCGAGAACAGTCCAGCCTTCTATTGTTACCAAACCAAAGCAGCGATAGATAGAGAGAGCTCTGCATACAGATGTCATTTAGATAGAAACTCAGTTACCAGAAGGAGACCTCAACCAGGTGCTATTCTTGCTGCCTTCTTAAAGGGGAGAGACGATGTATCAAGCATTGGAAGATATCAGAGTAATTGAGGCATGTCATTATATAGCCGGTCCATATTGCGGCAAGATGTTTGCCGACTATGGTGCCGACGTTATCAAAATAGAAAGACCTGGCACTGGTGACGGTGCCCGTAGATTGAGACCATTTGCCGATAATGACCCTCACCCGGAAAAGAGCGGGGTATTTCTCAACCTTAACACTAACAAGCGGGGCATCACCCTGAATATGAAAAATGAGACAGGGAAAAAGATATTCAAGGACATGGTAAAGACGGCCGATGTCGTCATAGAGAACTTCCGACCAGGCGTAATGGACAAACTCGGGCTGGGATACGAGGTGCTGGAGAAGACAAACCCCCTGTTGGTGATGACTTCTATCTCGAACTTCGGTCAGGACGGGCCGTATAGGGACTTTGCGATGTCAGAGTTGACTATCAATGCGGTCAGCGGTTTCATGGCTTCCTGCGGTCTGCCGGAGCGTGAGCCGTTGAAACGCGGTGAAAATGCGGAGTCATACCAGGCAGGGCTTACTGCCTTTGTAGCTACCATGGGAGCCCTGTTTGTTAGTCGTTTTCAAGGAGAGGGCCAGCATGTAGATGTCTCTATAATGGAGGCCATGCTTGGCAGCGTGGACAATGGTGCTCGTGATAAGCTTAGCTATTTATACAGTGGCGAGCTTCTGGTAAGACATGACCCACGGATTACATCGCGCACTCTTATGCCCGAATGCGTCACGCCATGCAAGGACGGCTATGTGCAATGGCGTGCCAACCCAACTTGGTGGCCAAGGTATCTCGACATGCTCGCCGGGGGCGATGAAGAGAAGAGAGCAGAACTGGAGGAGAGATTCCCCGACCTGTATGACATAACAAAGCTGGAGGAAAGCTGGGCTGTATGTCTGGAGTGGTCCATGGACAAAACCAAACAGGAGCTGATGGAAGAGGCACAGAAGTACCGGGTACCGTGCATGAAAGTCAGCACTCCCCAGGACCTGGTAGAAGACAAGCACTTTAAAACAGTGAAATTCTTTAGCGAGATTGAGCACCCCGTGGCCGGCAGATTTCTCTATCCTGGATTCCCTGTCAAGCTTAAAGGGTGCCCTACTCAGATGAACAGACCAGCACCTCTTCTCGGCCAACACAATGAGGTGGTGTTTGGAGAACTAGGCTACAACCGGGAAGACCTAGTGGAGCTAAAAAAGGCCGGGGTAATCTAGGTATAACTGAGGAGTAAACAGAATGGCGAAACCACACTTACCTCTGGAGGGAGTAAGGATAGCCAGTATCGAGGTGGTCTACGCCGGGCCATTTGCCACCCAGATGCTGGCCAATATGGGTGCTGAAGTTATCATGGTGGAGTCCATCAACTATCGCCCTGTGGCCTCACGCCCGGGAAAGGTACCCGATTCCTCACTTGAGACTCCAGGACGGCTGAGGGGCCTTCACAATAAGGATTACACTGTTGCGGGAATATGGAATCGGGAAGCGGCGTTCAATTCAAAGCACTTTAACAAACTGAGTTGCACTATAGACCTGACGCGGCCTGAGGGTAAGGACGTGCTCCGGAGACTGATTGAGAAATGCGATGTCTTCTTTGAGAACAATTCGGTGGCAGCTATCGAGAGACTGGGGCTGACCTATGATGTTCTCAGCTCCTGGAACGATAAACTCGTCTATGTAAACGCCCCGGCGCTGGCTACCGAGGGACCATACAAGGACTTCATTGGCTACGGTACCAATATGGAGGCCCTGATTGGGCATGCCTGGCTTCGGGGCTACCCTGATGAGGACCCGATGCACCTCTACTTTGATGTCTATCAGATGGACGCCTCAGGTGGCATGGCAGCCGCGGCGTCAATACTGATGGGCCTGTGGCATCGTGCCAGAACCGGCAAGGGGCAATGGATAGATTCGGGCAGTGCCCAGACGGTCATCCCCCAGTTTCCGGAAGCCATCATGGAGTATACGATGAACAACAGGGTGCGTCGTACCTTGGGTAATCGTGACCTTTGGGCAGCACCGTGCGGTGTCTACCCAGTTCGGGGAGATGAAGACCGCTGGATATGTATCACCTGTTATAACGAAGAGCAGTGGCAGGGCTTCTGCCGTGCTATCGGCAGTCCGGAATGGGCCAGCCAGGAGATATTTGCCACCCATGCTAGTCGCTATGAGCACCAGGATGAGCTGGACGAGTATATAAAAGAATGGACTAGCATACATGATGACTATGAGGCAATGTTCATCTTGCAGAAGGAAGGGGTCCCTTCTGCCCCGGTACTTGACGAGCGTGATACCCTGCGCGATCCTCAGGTTGTCCATCGTCAATTCTACGAGAGAGTGGATTGTACGAAGAACGGGACAGGCGTCCACATGTTTCCCGGGATGATGTGGAAGTACCCGAAGACACCCATGAGCATACGAATACCGCCTTGCGCTCTGGGAGAACACAACGAATATGTGTTTAAAGAAATAATAGGCATGGCAGACGAAGAAATCAGACGGCTGGAAAAGGGAGAAATAATAGGGGGCAACGCCTACAGAGAGGAGGTCCTCTAAGCAGGCTGATGACCAAATAGATAGCTGTTTTGCAGCTATCTTAAAAGCCTTCCACCACCTGGCTAAGACCTTTCTCCTACCAATGGCCTCCGAAATGTCAGTTAATCCTGAGGATCAGACTGTCCCGCTATTGCTGAAGTGTATACGTTCTACTTTTCCAGAGGTTAACACAAGTAGATTGTTATGCAATAAACTATATAGAATGTTGAGTCACATTCTAAGTTAGTGTTACCGGAATAATGGGCCTCAGGATCAGGTTGATGGTAATCCAATGAGATGTGAGGTCGTACTGGACAGCCACTCTAATAATGTTCTCTGGAAGAACACGGGTGATGCCCGCTTCAGCAATATCGAGTACATGTTCTCTCAGTGTGGTTAAAGAAAGCTCATCCCTGTTTTAAATAATCATAGTCACACACCGATTTCGTGAGAAGCAAGCATTTCCAAAGCCTGTACCATAGCGGAGTGGTCCAGGTCTTTACCACCCTGGGCTTCGACAGCATTAAAAAGCTGGGCGGCTGTCGCCGTTCCAGGCAGACTGATACCCAGCTCACGCGCATTCTGCAGGGCCAGGTTAAGGTCCTTTTGATGGAGACATATGCGGAATCCTGGCGCGAAAGTACGTTTAATCATACGTTCGCCATGTAGTTCCAATATCTCGCTCTGGGCAAAGCCGCCAAGCAAAGCTTCTCTTACTTTACCGACATCTGCCCCTGCTTTTGACGCAAATAACAGAGCTTCACCAACAGCCTCGATAGTCAGGGCGACGATAATCTGATTAGCTACTTTACATGTCTGACCGTCACCATTACCACCGACGCGGTTAATATTCTTTCCCATGAGGTCGAAGTAAGGTTTTATGCGCTCGAAGGTGTCAGGGTCCCCGCCAACCATGATGGTAAGGGTGGCAGCCTCCGCACCTACCTGACCACCAGAAACAGGCGCGTCCAGCATTTTCACCCCCTTAGCCTCCAGCTTTTTAGCGAATTCTTTAGTGGCCACGGGAGAAATGGAACTCATATCCACGACAATAGACCCCGCCTGGATACCTTCCGATACTCCATCTTTATCAAAAAGGACAGCTTCTACATCGGGAGTATCCGGGACCATTATAAAAACCACGTCTGAGTTTTGTGCTACTTCCTTATTACTACTACAGGCAATTGCGCCTTTCTTTACCAATTCCTGAACTGCCTCCGGTACCAAGTCGAATGCGTATAATGTGTTGCCGGCCGTCAGTAAGTGACCAGCCATTGGCTTCCCCATAATCCCTAAACCAATGAAACCCAGTTTTGCCATTGTCATCCTTCCTTTCTTAAATACGGTTTAATCCAATCAAGACCGTCTTCTGTTTTACCTGTCGGTCTATACTCACAGCCTATCCAGCCGTTATATCCGGACTCGTCGATGAAACGGAAAAGGTTCGTAAAATTGATCTCTCCGGTCCCGGGCTCATGCCTGCCGGGGACGTCCGCCAGTTGCAGGTGTTCAATCAGTTTGATGTTGTCCCTGATGGTTTTGGTCAAATTACCTTCCAGCATCTGGGCATGATAGATGTCATATTGTAGATACAAGTTGGGGTGGTCGACCTCTTTAATCATATCCAAAGCCTGACTGGTATAATTCAAATAGAAACCCGGCATATCTATATGATTAATCGGCTCAATCATCAAATGTATGCCCTCATTATCCAGAGCAGCTGCAGCGAATCTTAAATTGTCAACATAAATCTGCTTAGTTTTGTCTACCGTGTGATTTTTCGGGGTAAGACCGGCCATGCAATTTAGTCTGGGGCATTTTAATGCTTTGGCATATTCAATGGCCTGCCCGACACTATCCTGGAACTCCTGTACTCTATCCGGCAAACACGCCAGCCCTCTTTCTCCGGCATCCCAGTTACCCACAGGAAAGTTGTGCAGGACCACCTGTAATTTGTGTTTCTGCAGTTTCTCAATAATAACTTGCTTGTCGAAATCATAGGGAAACATAAACTCGATACCAGTGAAACCCGAACTGGCTGCCCGTTCAAACCGGCTGAGAAAATCGGTATCGGTAAACATCATTGATAAATTAGCACTGAATTTTGGCATATGGCACTCCTTACCTCTTAATCGTACCAGCCTATTGCGCTGAATGGATGATATCTGGAAAATCGACCTATAAGTGGGCTATAACCAATTGCCCCATCTTATCGCAAACCTGATACTCCTAAAGAACGTGGTTACCTATCAGGCCAAATCGTTGCGTCCTTGTCATTGAGCCACAAGTGTTCAGGAGCAAAGATTGGCCCAGTGTAGGGTAATCCCTCAAGATGCCTGATAACCCAGAGGTAGTACATTACATATCCCGGTGCCGCTACCTGAGGATGACTTACTCCGTCTGTCATCAGGGTCACGTCATTACTCTTCACCTTGTAGACCTCATCGCCCAGTTCGGCATAGCCAAAACCCTTTTCGGGGTTGAACTTATAGAGGTATATCTCGGGCTGCGGGTGATAGTGAGGCGGATATCCTGACCATCGCCCCGGCAGATTGACCGTTTCGCCCAGTACAAGATTGGACTGCGGCCGACTGGATTTGTCAAAGACCGTTCTTACTGTTCGGGTTGCCATCTCTTTCATAGTACCAGTCCCAACCTCGCGTATCTGACAATCCTGAGGCCTGAATAATATCGGTTGAAATGATTGGTCGTTTTCAGTACGATGCACAGATAGCTCAGTATGGGGCTTGCGACCACGCAGAGTGACTGAGACCCCCGATGGCACGTGCAAGCAGGAAGGTGCTTCATCAAAGCAAGAGCCCCTTTCAATGATGGCTTTGCTACCATCCCACTCTAACTCTACAGCGCCGTTGATTAGGAGGAAAGCCCTCTCTTTAGGCTGCCTATCAACGAATTCGTCACCCGTATCCAGCATCAGTATACCGAAGTCCATCAGCATCTCGGGATACGTTTCAGCATCTACGATGCCATTGTAGCCACTCATGAAATGCTGTGATTGTCTTATTATCATCTTGTTGTGAATATCTCCTTAACAAGAGTTTATATTTCTCTAATGGAAAGCATCCAGTTTCTTATCGACCATACTACCTCTCAGGTGCGCATATGCCGGTAGTCCCGGACTCAACAGAGGCTCTAACCAATTTACGAATGCCTGTGTCACATCGTTCCCATCCGGATTAATGAAATTATCAGGAAGGAATCGTGACCTGTTAGCAACCTGGCTCAAGGGAATCGCTCCTGTTGAGCATCTGTACTCGTCTCCTGGTTCCCTCAGGAGAGTTATCATCTGTCCCGATTTCCCGGCCAGTGCTTCACTGACAGCTTTTCTCCCCACCTCGTATGCCTCCTCAAGGTCTACTTCAGATGCGCAGGCCATTGATACACGCTGTATCGTCCCGGGCTTGTCGAATCTGGCTTTCAGCTTAAGATTATCTGTTATCAGATGGCAAAGATAATCAGCAACCCCGCCCCTTTGAGCATGCCCAAAGGCATCAACATCCAGCTCTGCCTTGGATTCCACAAGCGGAGTGCCATCTTCACCTTTAAGTCCTTCGGAAACGATAAGCACTGCATAACCAAGCTGGCTATAGACCTCCTTAACATCGGCCAGGAACTTGTCCGGATGCAGAGGTCGTTCGGGGAAATAGATGAGGTGTGGAGCAGAAAAATCACCATCTCTCGCCAGCGCAGAAGCTGCTGCCAGCCATCCTGAGTCGCGTCCCATAGTCTCGATTATCTTAATGGTATCCGATGTGTAGATTGCTCTGGTGTCTAGTCCTGCATCACGAACAGCAATGGCTAACCACCTTGCTGTTGAGGGATAGCCGGGACAATGGTCAGTTTCAACCAGGTCATTGTCTACTGTCTTCGGAATCCCAATCACACATGATTCCCAGTTTTGCTCTTTCAGCAGCCTGTCGACTTTGTCGGCGGTGTCCATGGTATCGTTGCCGCCGATGAAGAAACAATAACGGATATCGTGAGCTTCTATTACGTTGAGCAAACGGTCATAATCATTATCAGACAACTTATAGCGGCAGGAGCCCAGAGCCGAGGAAGGAGTCTGCTTGAGCAATTCGATGGTGGATGCATCTTCCTTGTTTAGATCGACCAGTTCCTCGTTGAGCACACCCAGGATGCCGTTGATTGCTCCGTAGACTCCGGTTGACCCAGCTTTGTGCTTTGCCACTTCCTGGATTATACCGCAGCAACTGGAATTGATTACCGCCGTCGGACCACCTGATTGGGCTATCAGGACATTACCTTTCATTTTTCACCCCACCAATCTGCTGAAACGGTCGATACCCTCACCCTCCTCCGTGGCTAATAGCTGCATTGCTTTATCTATAACTTGTTTGTTGTCGTCCTTACGGTTATGAATAACCTCACTGATAGCCCTCCCCATTGCATAAGGGTCATGCTGTCCTGGGAAGAGTACCTGTCGTCCCAGCAGTCCGCCGGAGGCACCGGCGAGCATTGCTTCATTGACATTATTAACAAGCTCTTCGGGTTGACCCGTAGCTGCTCCTCCAAGAACGAGTACAGGGTAGGATGTCGCCGCGATGACATCGCTATAGTTAAGCCCTCCTGAATCCCGGATGTATGGTAACTTCAGCCAAGTTCCCAGTGAGGATGTAGAAAGCCCGTTGGCAATACAGACAACCTGCAGTAATGACTCGATATCCTCTTTTTGTGACACCTTCCCGTTTTTGACTTCAACAGCCATGGCTTCCAGAAAAACTGGCAGGTTATGTTTATGGCACTCATTCATTGCCTGCACACAATATTCTAGTGTCTTTCTTGAGTCTTGGGAGTTGGCATCATAGCGGAACATCAGTTTAACTCCGTCTATCCCCATTTCACTGGCATAGTCTGCACCATAACCTGATAATCCGTCGTCCAGCTCGAATATTGCGTCTTTCAGGCCGAGACGATTCATACAGCCTATCAATAAACGCCTGTCCAGAAAATCATCACCGCCATGCTCTTTGTTCAGGTAGTTAAATAAAAGTAAGTCCTCTAAAACATCAGGTGTGCCCATGACTCCGTCGATTTGCGGGTTACCACAAATTACCCGTAAAATTCTGCCGATATAGTTTATCCGGTTAGCCATGCCCAACTTATCAATGCCGGATGACATTATTCTCCGTGCCGTATGGTCCGCCGCCAAAATAATCAGACGACCGTCATCTGTAATTGTATTACGCCTGGCCCTTTCATTACCCTCACGTTTAACTAGCTCTCTGAGATAGCGTTTATTGTTCTTTCGCAAACGAATTAACTCATCCCATAAGGGTGAAGGGATAAATCTCCCAACGGCAAATTCTTGTTTCTTTGCCATTTGGTCCTCCTTATGTATAAGCCGGAACTACCTGAACAGTGTCCATTAGAGCTGCCATCCAGGCAAATATTTTTTCGTGTTATTGAGCATGCGTTTGAACAACTCCCTCGCTTCATCGATTTCTATTGTAACCAAGGGGTCGTTAACAAATGCCCGGAACGCCAAATTAATGTCCCTGTCGATACCCGCTTTGAGTATCGTTTCATGATTAATTATAATCCTTAAAACAAGACTGTTGACCTCCGGTGAAAATCTGCCGGCTATGACAGGCACCACGCTATCGCTCGAAAATACCGCATTGGTCTCAACCACCGCCTCCATGGGTAAGCCGTCTAGCTGCCCGATATTAGGTAGATTAACGTTTGTGACAAAATCTCCCAGTCCCAATATTGCCTTTATCTGCCTTATGGTCTCTTCGCCGGACGGTTTCAATACCATTTTCTCTTTACCTGAGAGGAATTCAGCGCTGGCCTTCAGCTTATTCTTCAGGTCCTCTTTTCTCCAGCTAATCGGCGTCAGGTGGAACTTCCATTTTTCGGCTGTCTCAGGGTCTTTCAAGTACCATGGCGGACAGAACTCAGCAAGATGCCGGTCCCCGGCAGCAGCGATTATTCCATATCGCTTAAACAGGTCGAACTTGACCCGATGGGCGGTATCAAATACCGAATTCCGCCATTCTCCATAGCCTTCTTCATAATACTTATCAACAAACTCGCGATAGTACGGTATCAGGTCGATACCATTGTAGTATGCTTTATCAATCCACGTGAAATGATTAATGCCCATGACATTAACTTTGACGTCTTGCCTCGTTAACTTGGCGCCCGTCTTCTCTGTATACGCGATACCAAGTTGCTCCTGTGATTTAAAAACTTCGTGACAACAACCGAAAGCCTTTACCCCGGGAAAGATTTTGTAGAGTGTCCTGACGCAAACGGACATCGGATTGGTATAGTTAATTACCCATGCCTTGGGGCAATACTGTTTTATGGCTTCAGCGAACTCTATAAACATAGGTATTGTCCGCAAAGACCTGACAAGACCTCCCGGTCCGGTGGTATCGCCTACTGACTGGTATATCCCATATTCTTCGGGCAGATGGACGTCAGATTCCATCTCATCAAAAGTTCCCGGTAACATCGAGATAAGAACGAAATCCGACCCGCCAAGTGCTTTTTCTATGGTCTCCGAAGCCTCATACTTCCACCTGGATTTGGTTTCAGGATACTGGGGCAGACTATTACCAATCGTTGCATTATCGCAAGCAGCCTGATAATCAATGTCGTATAATCTCACATTCCCGGATAGTCTTTCTTCGAGTGCAAGGTCTTGCATCAAGTTTCTGGCCCACCCCCTGGAACCACCACCGATATACGCAATATCTATTCCCTTGACCTTATCGCCCTCGTATCTCATTTTGTACTCTCCTTAGGCTACGTAGAAGCAAGCATTTTCTGCATACCTTTTGCCTGTTGCTGACACCACGTAAATATGGTACGCAGGTCCCAACCTATACAGAAGTGGCGCACCCCCAGTTCAATATACGGTTTAGCCTGCTCAAAACTGGCTATTTCTACTCTCGGGGCGACACCCTTTTGCAGGGCAAGTCCTATCATATAGCGTTGTACTTTCTGTATTTCTGGACTTCCTGCCTTTCCCGGCTTGCCAACGCTTATTGAGTAATCGGAGGGGCCGAATTGTACCATATCCACACCTTTAACAGACAGTATTTCTTCCAGTTTCTCAATGGCTCCCTTTTTCTCAATCATGATGGCGATGACGACATCATCCATTGCCTTTACCCATGCCTCCGAACCACCTTCGAGGACATAACCTACGCTTCGCCGCATGTGACCGCCATGGGTGCCACCGGCTTCGGGCGTCTCTGCCCTGACCAGATGAATACACTCCTGAACGTCTTCTGCAGAGCGGCAATCTGTAAAGAGTACATTCTGGATACCAGCGTCTATTGCTCTGGTGGCGATGAATCCTCTGTTATGCTCCTCTACCTTCATCATTGAGGACATGTCAGGGAAAAGTTCAATAGCTCTCCCGAAATTGTCCAGTTGCTCTAAGCTAAAAGGGGAATATTCCCCGACGTATTCAATATAATCGAAGGCGGCTGAATGACCGATTACCTCCACAATTCCCGGCCAGGCGGATATGACATGGGTACCCAGAGTAGACTTCCCTTCGTTCAGAAGCTCACGGAGTACATTTTTCTTCATATTTAACCTCCTGTTTTTTTCTCAGATCTGTCTCTTCCTGTGGTCTCTATCGATTACTCCCGCCGGACAACGCTGCTCTTATCTCTTCAAACGTGCTTGCAGCGCGTAACGCTTTAGCCTGTTCGTTCTCTTGTTTGGCAAGGGCATCAATATTCTTGCGGATATCCGCCAGTTTATCTGCCGGGAACTTGCATGCGCCATTTTCGTCCATATGAATTATTTCGCCAGGTGCTACGTCCATCCCGGCAACGGAAACAGGTACATTTATCGCGCTAATCGCCATGGGCCCATGCCCCGGTGTAACGCCGCTCATAATGTATTGAAATTTCATTGGTCGTATTTCGTCTACATCCCTCGATGGTCCGTTGGTTACAACACCCACAGCTCCGCAGGCTTTAAATATAGTAGTCATCTGACCGCCAGCTAGCCCGACTTTGGGCATTATCTCCGGAGGAAAGTCTTGCTCGATTACAACGACTATCGGTTTCTTTGATTTTTCAAAAGCATTCACCAGGTCTATCATGGACAGTCGATTAAAATTGGGGTCAGGTAGAGAGTACACTACCGTCACTGCATAGCCTATTGTTCCACCCAGTTCCGGATACATGCAGCGAACCGATTGGTCAGTATACCACTTCTGCCCCCATGGTTCATAAAGGCCCAGGCAAAGAGGGTTATTCGGATACGTGGCTACAATATTTGTAATTGACGGCGTGTCAAATCCGCGTAACTTTTCCAGCATTTGTTGCTCGGACAATTCTGACATCCTACTCCTCCTTCACTAAATGAGATTTGGGTTTAACGGTTTTATTCACCACATTCTTGGGCCACCGTCCAGCAGCAATCCTAGCTGCCTCTTGTCCAACACAGGTTCTCAGCCGCTGAAAAGCGACATCGGAATAAGAAGCGGAGTGTGGTAGAATAACGACGTTGTTCATCTTAAGGAGGGGGTTATCCGAAGCAATAGGCTCTTCTTCGAAGACATCGAGCGCCGCGCCGGCTATCCACTTTTCCTGCAAAGCCTTGATAAGAGCTGCCTCATCGACTACAGCACCACGAGCGGTATTGATGAAATACGCGCTTGCTTTCATCTGTTTGAATTCACCTTCACCGATTAAATGCCTGGTCTCTTTATTCAGGAGAGCGTGAACCGAGATATAGTCCGACGCCACGAGCAGCTCAGCCATACTCACTAGGGTTATTCCGGATTCCTGCGCCACAGAAATATCCACATACGGGTCGTAGCCTAATATTCTGAGACCAAAACACTGCGCCTTTTTAGCCGTCGTTCGCCCAATGTTACCGCAACCAATCAATCCCAGAGTTTCTCCATAAATCGACCCCATTGGTACTTGAGCTTGTTTAGCTTCAATCCAGTGGCCCTGCTTCACCAGATTATTCAGAAAAACTAGCTTCTTGGCACATACCAGCAGCAGTGCAATGGCATGGTTGGCGACCTCCTCAAAGCAGAAATCCGGGACGTTGACCACAAGGATACCGTTGTCAGTGGCCGCGTCGACATCAACTGTATCATATCCGATACCATAACGGACAATTGCCTTACATTTAGCTAGTTTCTCCATAACCCGGCGTGTCATTTGGGCACCTTGAGTAATTATGACATCAGCATCCGTGGCTGCTTCGATTATATCGTCTTCTGTGGCACAATCAACTCCCACTAACTCAGCATCTACTTTTGCTAATTCTTCTTTCTCTTCTACCATAGTGGCACTACTGCCGTTTCTATCTACCCGCATGACTTTAAACCGACTACCCATCTACTTTACGCTCCTTTTCACACAATCCTTGTTGCCGATTATATACTGGCTGCAGAAGGCAATCAATATCAGGAAATAATTATCTCTGCGGATATTACAGGCCATGGTGAGAGATATCACCAAAGAACGCAGCTCACTTCTGCGTAATCAGGTATCTTACCTCACGAAAGAGCGGGGGTTATTTAGCACTGAAGAGCCTGTGAGTATAACATGGATTATACGTGAGACGACAGTTAATACTCATCAGAGTGACCCGGGTCATTATTTTCAGTGACTCACCCCTACTCATTATAAAGTTAACCATAATTTGAAGATGGCCGGCGGGTCGTGTACAGCTACGATGCTGCTGGAAACCGGACGGCAGTATCGCTGCCTCCGGCTGAAGAAAAGCTGGTTGTGGTCGAGGAAAAGCCTGTGGAGATAGTGCCCCCTCCTCCGCCTCAATCACCCCCCCACCTGTACAGCGGACTATTTGCCCTAGCTGCCAGGCTTCGGTTGAGTTAGGGGTGAGGTTCTGTAGCCAGTGCGGTTATGATTTTACTGCCCCGAAACCAACCCCGGCAGTATCGGTAGCAAGGTGTGCCAAATGCGGGTATGAGAACAAAGAGGGGTCCAGGTTCTGCATTAAATGCGGCTCTTCCTTGTCGCAGCCCTCTATCGGCCAACCACCGGCACCTCCAGCCCCGGTAACATGCCCCAGATGTGGGCATACCACTCTGCCTGGCGAAAGATTCTGTACCCAGTGTGGTCAGCCACTGCGCTAGTCATGCCCTAGGACCCTCTCTTTAGGGCTTCGGAAATGCTATGAAATGTGGCAAATGCCAATTTGATAATGTAGTGAAACTGTTTCCGTCTCCCAGAAAACCTCATCAGCTTGGTGGCTTCTGCCTATCTTTTTACCCTGGCTTGGTGGGATAATTGCTGGACTTGCCGTCAAGAAGAAGGATCAAAACAAGGCAAAATGGCTCTCCATTCTGGGCGTAGTAATGACCTTAGTATGGGCTGTCGTAGTTACTGTATCGTTATATTGCGGGAGAGACAATAAGCTCATTCTGTTGTTTAACAGATACTCCAGCAAGCCGACCAAGTGCAATATCCGTCTGTACTCCACCTGTTTCCGTGGTACTAAATACGGCCTTGCAGAGTAATCTTCTCTCATCCTGTGTGCTATTCCCAATATTGACGGATTGGCAGCCACACGGTATATTTCCATTGTACTTAGCTTTCGTCTTGGAGAGAGGTTCGAGTAACGGGTCAACAAAGGCTACGGAGGAAGAGGGAAATGGCTTTTAATCTCGAAGGGATTAAGGTTATGGAGACGGCATCAGTCTATGCCGGGCCGATGGCTGGCAGGCTTTTAGCTGACTGGGGTGCAGAGGTAGTCCACATCGAACACCCGGTCAGGGGCGATATAGCGAGGAGTGAGTCTTCCAAGCGTGGCGGCAAGATAATACAGTCGGATATCAACTACCGCCTCGAGAACTACAACAGGAACAAGCGGAGTATCACCCTCGACCTGTCTCTCGAAGGAGGACGAAAGGTTCTCTATAAACTTTTAGAGACGGCAGACGTTTTTATATCTAACTTTCGACCGCGTGAAATTAAGGCTTACGGGCTGGAATATGAGACGTTGAACCGGCTTAATCCGGGTATTATCCGTGCCAACATCAGTGGTTATGGAAGAAAGGGGCCAGATAGCGACCTTCCCGGCTATGAGTTTACCAGTTACTTCCCGAGAACAGGAATGCTGCACGTCCTGCAGACACCGGGAGGGGGGCCGGGATTGCCGCCGTATGGGCTGGGTGACAATGTTGCCGCAATGGCTTTGGCCTGCGGTATTATGACTTCGCTATTCATCCGGGAGAGAACAGGAATCGGGCAAGAGGTGGACGTGTCGCTCTTCCAGGCTGGTGTCTATGCTCTTTCCCTCGACATTGCCGGGTCATTGGTTACCGGCCAGGACCGACGGCAGGTAGAGACGAGAGATGTGGCCAATCCGCTGGTCTCGCCCTACCGCACCAGGGATGAAAGGTGGCTGTATCTTGGCGTTTCGCAGCCGGACCTTTACTGGTCGCGGTTCTGTAGGGCGATAGGTCGTGAAGATTTGGAGAACGACCCCAGGTTCGCCACTTTTGATTTGAGGATAGAGAACCATGTTGACCTGAGCCATATTCTGGAGGAGGTCTTCCAGGGCCGGACGCTTGAGGAGTGGAAAGTACCGCTTAATGACGCCGGGCTGCCCTGGGCGCCGGTGCAGAATCTACCCGAAACCGCTGCCGACCCACAGGCGCGGGCCAATGACTTCTACGTTGCCTATGACCACCCGACATACGGCCGTATCGAGGGTGTGGCCAACCCGATACAGCTTGGTAGGACCACTGCCGGGGTTACCCGGCCAGCCCCCGAGCTTGGTCAGCATACTGAGGAGGTCCTTCTGGAACATGGCTACACCTGGGAGGACATCGAGCGGCTCAAGCAACAGGGTGTAATCGCTTAGATGGCTTCTTGCCTATTGCACGTACAGTTGCCAGAGGTCAGCAGGTCTTGTTGGCTGAATTATGCTAATATGATGACACAACTGTAGAATATTGGGGTTGCTCCTTGTTAGTAGAGGTAAAAAGCCACCGGCGTTGACCTGAGTTAGAAGGGGGAGGAAATGAGTGATCTGGTTCTGGTAGAGATGAAAGAGCATATCTGTACCGTTACGCTTAACCGACCCGAAAAGCGGAATGCATTAAACCCTGAGTTACTGCGTCAACTTCAAGACACTTTCCAGAGCATACAAGCGGGTGAGGAAATCAGGGTAGTGGTTCTTCGCGGCATGGGAGAGAAGGCCTTTTGTGCTGGAGCAGACCTAACGGCTGTACTAGCGGAGGAAGGGGGAGGGGATATTGTTCAGGATGCACTGGAAAGAGTGGCTAACTGTCCCTGCCCGGTTATCGCCATGATTTATAGATACGCCGTGGGGGCAGGGTGTGACCTTGCCGCGGCTTGTGACTTCAGAATTATCGCCGATTCGGCTCGGATAGGGATAAATCCAGTCAAAATCGGGTTAGTGTACTCTCCGAAAGCCATAGCACGATTTGTTAGCCTTGTCGGTCCGGCTTACACCAAGGAACTATTTTTAACTGGCAGATTCGTAACAGCTCAAAGAGCACTGGAAATGGGACTGGTGAATTCTGTTGTTTCTGAGGATGAGCTGTTGTCCGCTACCTATTCTCTAGCCCAGGAACTCGCTGAAAATGCCCCTCTTGCCTTAGCCGGAACCAAGTTCATTATCAACAAGTACAGTAATAGGCAGTTGAGTCCGGAAGATGAAGCTGAATTACGGGCCATTGCGAGATATTCCCGTCAGACTGAGGATATGAAGGAAGGAGCGCAGGCCTTTGCCGAGAGACGCAAACCTGAATTCCGAGGGAAATAGCGTTTCCCCTGATTACGCCTTCAGTTATGAACTCAACCCAGAATCGAAGTCACACCCGATATACCATCATCGCCTTACTGAACTGGTGAGAGCAATTCTGGAGGACCTGCTCAATGTTGTCATGCCCCTGAAAGCAGGTGAGGATGTGAAGGTCGACGGTTTCAGGTGGCTGACGGATAAGGAGAACACTTATCAGGTATTTCCTGAGACAGATAGCAATTCTCGGTCTTCAAAAACTGCATTTTATGAACCCAGGATAGACTTAATCAAAAAGCTGACAGAATCTCTATTGAGCCTAGTCAAGTTTGAGCAGGACGGTCAGACAGTTAAGGTAGACGGTTTCAGATTAAAGAACCTTCAGGACTGGCTGGTTCCCTCCGCTGGCGACCCACGCGAAGTCTTTGAATACACCGGCAGGCGTTGCACCTGCGATTGTGTTTTCTGCTGCAACAAGGGTAATCCTCCCTTGGTAGCTGTGGGCAATAATCTTGACCGGACAGCCGAGGATGAGTTCGAGGAAATAATGACCAGAATCAGGTATTTCCCATCAGAAGCGGGGAAGGCTTTGTTCCCTGGTCTGGGGTGTGTCTATGAGGTAACGGAGCACCCTTATTTTATGGATGTGCTTCATATATTGAGAGAGAAGACTTCTCAACCGTTCAGGATTACTACCAATGGCTGCTATCTGTCTCCTGAGATAATCGCCAAGCTGGCTGAGCTTGAGCCAATCTATCTATATCTCTCCCTTAATAGCTCCTCAGCTATGCGTCGCCGCAAGCTTATGAGGGACCCTGCACCCGAAGTGGCCATTGGGGCTTTACCATTGCTTCGTCAACAGACAATACCGTATGCAACCGTCATTGTGCCATGGCCAAAGGATACGGTAGACGAAATGCTCAATGACCTTTCTTCTACGGTAGCTTACGCTGCCAGGCATGAGACACACCTTGTTCAGGTTAACCTTCCGGGGTATACCAGCCATTTCTCGTCCAACGAGCTTTTTGACCTACCCCAGCTCTGGAAGGCGGTTATCTCCAGAGTGAGAGAGCTCAGGGAGGAACATGATTGCCCGATTGTGGTGATGCCGACTTTGTACGAGGAAAATCTCTACCAGCCTCGCAAGAATCTGCCTCATATACTTGGACTGGTGAAGAACTCGCCTGCTTATCTTGGCGGTCTGAAGAGAGGAGACGTGATTCAACAGATAAATAGCATCCTTGTTCGTGACCGGCCGCAGGCCCGCGACCTCCTTTCGGTTCTCCAGCAAAGCGAGGCAAAGACGGTCAGTCTTGCCGTACAAAGGGAGCATCAGACTCTCGAAATAGATTTAGATTTAACCCGATATTCTTACCCTTTCTCCAAGGACATGGATACTTATCTGGGTATCATATTTAGCGGTACTGGGCTGAGGATGAGTTATATTGAAGACCTGAGCGATACGATAGAGTCGTACCAGGCAAAGCGAGTCCTGTTTCTTTCTTCGGAATTGATGAGACCCACGTTTGAACAGTGCCTGGCCGAATCGCATCTTTTTGGGGATAGTCAGCTTGAGATTGACATAAAGGTTCCAAGAAACTATTTCTTTGGCGGTAATATACTGATGGGAGACCTGCTGGTAGTCCAGGACTTTATCGACTACATCAAAGACTATATCAAACAGAAGGACGATAAACCAGACCTGGTAATAATTCCATCCTCACCGTTTAATCTCGGTGGGTGGGGTAGGGACCTTACCGGTAGGGTATACCTTGATATTGAAAGGGAAACGGGGGTACCCGTCGAACTTTTACATTGTGCTACCATATATGAGTAAGAAACAGTGCCTGTTATTGATATAATTGTTTTGTCAGCAGGGTTGGAGAGTAGACCTTGGCAAATGGGAGACCTGCAAACATGGAACTAGTGGAGCAAATGCTTAGCGGGAACATGGCTTCCTTAGCACGACTGGTCAGCCTGATAGAGGGAGGAAGCAGTGAGGTATCCCACATAATGAAGCTGGTTTATCCCCACACAGGAAAAGCCTACCGCGTTGGACTTACTGGCCCTCCCGGGCTGGGTAAGAGTACTATCGTCGATAGGCTGACGGCCGTGGCCAGAAGTCAGGGTTTGCGGGTGGGGATAATTGCGGTGGACCCCACCAGTCCATTTTCTGGTGGTGCCTTATTGGGTGATAGAATTAGGATGCAGCAGCATTATCTTGATGAAGGCGTTTTTATTCGCAGTATGGCGACTCGTGGCAGTCTGGGAGGCTTGCCCAGAACTGTTAGCGAGGTAATCAATGTAATCGATGCCTCTGGTAAGGATATTATCCTGATTGAGACGGTAGGAGTGGGGCAAAGCGAGTTAGACATCATTAAAAATGTAGATACGGTGATTGTTGTCCTGGCCCCCGAATCTGGAGACAATATCCAGACAATGAAGGCAGGCCTGCTCGAGATAGCTGACATATTCATGGTAAATAAGGCTGACCGTCCGGGTGCTGATGACCTTATCAGTGAGATGCGGGCCATGCTGCAGCTTCACAGTGAACAGACGCAGTGGGAGATACCTATCGTAGCCACTGAAGCAGTTAACAACGTGGGTATTGACGAACTCTACCGGCAGATTCAACTACATCGTGAGTGCGTTAATGAGACGGGTCTACTTGCCCAACGGCGTCAACAGCAGCGCCGGGAGCAGTTCATAAACACGCTGGAGAAGGAAATCAGTGCCGAACTACTTGAGATTATTAAGCAGGATGGTCAATTAAACCGGTACGTTGATGATGTTGAGAAAGGGGAAATCGACCCCTATTCGGCCGCCGATAAGGTCTTGAATTCAAAGGCTTTTTTGATTACTCTATCACAGCAGTTATCACAGAGAAAGAGGCCTGGTAACTAGGGAACACAGGAGGGTTAGCCAGATGAAAGCGACCAGAAAGCTCGCAGAGTTTATACACAGTTTGAGCTATGAAGACCTCTCAGACGATGCGATAGCCAAGGCGAAGCTTTGCCTGTTGGACTGGGTGGGGGTCACGGCGGGGGGATATGCTGGTGGGCGGAATGACATGGACCCCATGATTAACTCTCTTCAACCGTTCTTTGGTGAACCACAAGCCACCCTGATTACCAAGAAGAGAAAAGTAGATGTTCTTAATGCGGCATTAATCAACGGGACGGCTGGTCATTATCTGGACTATGATGATATTCAATCGGGAATGTCCGGACACCCATCAGTGCCGGTTATGCCGGCTGCCCTGGCGATGGGGGAGTACCGTAAGGTTGACGGTAAGGGGTTCATCACGGCAGTAGCGGCTGGATTCGAAGCCGAGTGCAGAATTGGGGAGGCGGTCAACCCGGAACACTACGGAAGCGGCTGGCACGCCACCTCTACCCTGGGGTGTTTCGGGGCCGGGGCGACCGTTGCCAAGATGAACGGACTGGATGTTGCGAAGATTGTCTCGACTCTGGGTATTGCCGGTACTCAGGCATTTGGCGTGCGGCAATCGTTTGGCACCATGTGTAAACCGTTCCACGCTGGCAAAGCCGCCAGTAATGGAATTCTAGCGGCTATCTTGGCTGAAGGCGGTTTTACGGCTCCACAGGAAATCCTCGAGGGCGCCGATGGATTTGGTAAGATATACTCCACAAAATTTGATGCAACAAAGATAGATAACCTGGGCCAACCTTTCAAAATTGAGCAGGTCGTTTACAAGCGTTATGCCTCGTGTTACTTCAGTCACGCCACTGTCCGGTGCATGCTGGAAATACGGGAAAAGCACAGCCCTGAAATATCGCAAATAGACAGAATAACGGTGGAAGTGGGTCCGCTATCAATTAGCGTTGCTGGTAATCCTACTCCTCAGACTGGCTTGGAGGGGAAGTTCAGTCTCAGTTACTGTGCCGTACTGGCCCTGGTAAAGGGTCAGGCACTGGAGTCCGATTTCACAAATGAGCTGGTAAATGCCCCGGAAATCAGGGATTTAATGACCAAAGTCGTTCCGGTTCTTAATGAGTCGTTTACAGCATTAGAGTCGGAGATTTGCATCGTAATGACAGATGGTTCAGAGATTAAAGAAAAGACTGATCTTATCAGTGAGCGAGCTGTATCTGTGGCTGAGTGGGAATCTATATTGGAGGCAAAGTCCGCTAATCTTCTTAGGAGCAGTTATCCTTCAGAAAGAGTTCAGGACGTTATTACGGCTATAAGAGGACTGGAGGAAATTTATGATATCGGGAAGGTCGCTGGCCTTCTGAGTTAATTAGATGCTGAGACTACTCGCCAGCTATGCTCTGGTGGCCTGAGTCCTTACATTCTTGCGTATGTAGTCGGCTATCTCACCGACCATCGTTCCCTGGGTGAATATCTCTTTGATTCCTTTTTCTTTCAGGAAGGGTATGTCCTCTTTGGGGATGTTTCCTCCTCCTATAACCAGGATATCTTTTATTCCCTGTTCTTTCAGGAGTTCTACCACCCGAGGAAAAAGGTATTTATGGGCACCCGACAGGCAACTGAGACCGATTACATCCACGTCTTCCTGTATCGCCGCTCGGACTATCTGCTCCGGAGTTTGCCTTAGTCCGGTATAGATAGTCTCCATGCCTTCATCCCTTAGTCCCAGGGCAATTACCTTGGCTCCCCGGTCGTGCCCATCGAGACCAGGCTTGGCTATCAGGACCCTGATTTTCCTTTCTTCACTCATCTTGGTTTCCTTCCTCTTCTCTGGCTGCCTGTTCCTGCAGACGGCGAGCTGCCGGGTCAATCGACGTTTTTCGTACCCGACGCTCCATTTCCTCCCGGTGTGCCTCTTCTTCCTCCCTCAGTTTTCTTATCTTTTCTTCGGAATAACCCAGGATACCACTCAAAACATCGACATTGTGCTGTCCCATAGTCGGAGGGGCGGCATGCCCGCTCTCGTCGATGGCGGGCGTCTTTATTGGGTTACCGGCCAGCCTTATCTCTCCACCCAGAGAGTGGGGCAGAGACAGTATCATATTACGATATAACACCTGAGGGTCGACCGCTGCCTCGGCGAGATTATTGATCGGGGCGCAGGCCATATCTTCGGCGTTAAATAGCTCCAGCCAGTCCGAAGCGGGAGCCTTGGCCAGGTACTCTTCTATAGTGCGGTTGAATTCCTCGCGGTGCTCTACCCTGTCTCTACCACTCTTGAACCTCGGGTCGTCTATCATCCAGTCTGCCCCAATCACTCTGGCTAACCTCGGCCAGACAGGGCCGAGAGCAACATAAGTATCATCTTTGCATTTGTAGACGCCGTAAGGCAATATCGCCAGGTGGCCTGAACCCAGGGGCTGGGGGACAATACCTGAGCAGAAATAATAGGAAAGCTCATAGGCAAGCAGTGCGATGCTACTATCCAGCAGGCTGACGTCTATCTTTTGTCCTTCTCCGGTGCGTTCCCGCTGGGTAAGGGCTGAGGTTACTCCCAGAGCACCAAACATGCCCCCCGCCAGGTCGATGATAGGAGGGCCGGGCCTGACGGGGCGCCCGCCGGGCTCACCGGTGATACTCATTACACCGCTCAAAGCCAGGGCGGTTATATCATAGGATGGTCGCTCGGCGTACGGTCCGGTAGCGCCATAGCCGCTGACCGAGCAAGAGATGATACGGGGATTGAGCTTCTTTACGGTCTCGTAGTCGAAGCCGAGGCGCTTCATGACACCGGGGCGAAAGTTGTCCCAGACTACATCGGAGACTTTGACCAGGTCATAAATTACCTCTCTACCCGAATCGGTCGCCAGGTCCAGAACTATTCCCTTCTTGTTACGATTGAAGGCCATATAATAGAACAACTCGCCTTCATGGTCGGGGCCGGCAACCTTCCTGCTGGGGTCGCCGATAGGCGACTCAATCTTGATTACTTCGGCACCCAGGTCACCCAGCAGCATCGCTCCAAAGGGACCGGCGATAGCGCGGGAGAAATCTACGACCCGGTATCCTGATAAGGGTCCTTTCATTTATTCCACTCCTGTTCTTTCATCAGAGCGATACTGGCTCATATTCGCCGAAGACTTCTCTGAGAATATCACACATTTCCTGCTCGCTGACATAGGCTTTGGCACACTCTATGAAGTGGGGGATTAGATTCTCGTCTTCCTTCTTTGCCTTCTCTTTCAGTTCCTTCAATAACTGGGTTACGGTACGGTTGTCCCGATTCTTCTTCAACTCGGTAAGGTTCCGAATTTGCTTTTCCTCTGCCTGTTCTCTTCTAACCGGGTCATAGGCAGGCGGTACCAGATGTTTAATCTCCAGTTCTAGTTCATCTTCGCTAACGAAGCAGTTGACCCCTACCATTAAATCCTCGCCGCTTTCTATTCTTCTCTGACGCGCTTGGGCACTCTTGGCTACCTCCCTCTGCATGTAGCCATTCTCGATAGAAGCCACGGCCCCACCCATGGTTTCTATCTTGTTTAGCTCCTTCTGGGCGGCCTCTTCAATCTCATCGGTTAGAGATTCTATATAATAAGACCCGGCCAGGGGGTCACGGACCTCTCCCAGCTTGGCTTCGTAGTGCACAATCCTGGTGGCATCTCTGGCTAACTGGGATGACTCCAGCCCACGCCCCATTATCAATGGCTCATCATAGGGAGGATAAGCAGTCCCCTCTCCTCCACTGAGGGCTGAGGCAACCGCTCCAATTACCGAGCGGGTCAGATTATTGAGCGGACGCTGGATAGTGGTATTCTCGCAACCTATATGAGCACCCATGCGACCCCCACGGAGGAGCATGCTTCGTTCGCTCTTGGCTCCGAACCTCTCTTTGACTATCCTGGCATACATCCTTCGGGACGCCCGGTGAAAGGCAATCTCCTTGAACATCTCCATACTTCCACCGAACTGGTTAATGGTAAATCTGGGAGCAAAAGAGTCAATGTCCAGGCCGGCATTGACCCCTTCCTGTAAATAGGCAATCAGTATCGCCATGCTGAAAGCCAAGTCTTGCTCTCGGGTGGCTCCGGCCCCTCTGATGTGATAGCCTCCGGCACTGGTGATGTTTATCCGGGGGCAGTACTTGTTCAAGAATACCATGCTGTCACGGAACATCCTCATTGAAGGCTTGGGTGGGAAGATATAAGTACCCCGGGCCACGAACTCTTTTAGGATATCGTTTTGAGGCGTCGCTCTCAGTTTTTCCAGGGGTATTCCCCTTTTTTCTGACAGGGCGAAGTACATTGCGATGATGATATTGGCCGGGGCATTAATGGTGAAATTCGAGGCAATTCTATCAAGCTCTGTTTCTCCCTGAAAAGTTTCGTAAATAATCTCGAAGTCCCTCAGGGTATCAACGGTTACACCAACCTTGCCCACGTCGCCGCGAATCATTGGGTTGTCCGAGTCATAGCCACACTGAGTGGGCAGGTCGAAGGCCAGATTGGGGCCTCCTCTATCCCCCCGTTTTTGCATCTCCTTGTAGTAGTCCCTGGTATCCTCGGCTGTCCCGTAACCTGAGTAACCGGCTGCCCTCACCAGTCTGGCGGCTCTGGGTCCACTTCTTCTTTGAGCTGTAGCTCTACCGACCCTTGGATCTGGCATACCGGGTTGCGCGGCGTAGATACCCGCTGTAAAGGGATACTCTCCAGGAAAGCCGACCTTGCTGAGGAAGTCGAAGCCCTCGATGTCGGCAGGGGTATATGATTTAGTGGGAGATTCCTTAAGCCCAAAACCTTCCAGGGCTGGCTTTAAGACCTTATCTTCCCATGCCTGCTTCTTTTTCTGTATTTTCTCTATATCGTTGCTCATCCCCCTACCTCTCTAGCAAGGATTCACTCTCTCTATTGAGAATTTAAGCCTACCACAGGACTGTCTGGTTAGCAACCGTTTCCTGAGCACCTCTGCTTTGTCCGTTCGCATTAGGGAACTGGGACGATTGCCGACAATGCTTAGTGGGATGTTTAACAAAGAGCTGTGCCATTTTTTTGCACCTGCCAAGATTGCTTAGTTTTACTCGAAATGAAGGAATAACCAGATACAGATGAAATTTCGATGATAAAAATATTGACAATACATCTCGGAGATAGTAAAATATTTTTACAATGCCTAGCTTGAGAACGGAGCAAAGACAGTCCCAGCAAATAACGCAGGAACTAAGACAGGTCTTCCGCATAGAGCAGGCCAAACTGCTGGAGATGCCTGAGGAGACCTTTCTTCAGCTTGTTGTCGAGCTAGAAAAGACTCCTTTTTTCATAAGGCTTTGTCAGAAAGAGAAACTAATCCGTTACCAGAGAGTTCCCAGGACCGATATTTCATCTCATTATTTCCAGCTTAGAGAAGATACGACAGCCGATGAAGGTTCTCTTGATGTGGAGACCCTATTACAGAGCAGGGCAAGAATCGTTCGTCTGGTGGAGAGGTTGGGACTGGAGAAATTCAAGCGTTACTTCTTGTTTGCAGAGTCAGGGATAACCCCGGAAGAGATTGCTGAGGAGTGCGGTCTAAGTATTTCAGAAGTCCGGGAGATAAATGACCTTATCGATGACTTCTCTATTTTAAGCGAGTTTTATCACCCCTCCGCTTTAAGCTTGGAGGTAATTCGCTATTCCAAGATTGCCTCTGTGGAGAGGCAGGGTGACCGCTTTGTTATTGGTTACTTATCCGCCCCCTTTGCCCGGGGAAGATATCTGATTGATTACGGAAGCTTTGAAGAGTTGAGGACAAAAGGGGTCTTCACTGAGGCTGAGGTCAGTGAAGCCAAGCAATTGTTCAAGAGGCTGGAATCAATTAATAGCTGCAAGGACACTGTAGGTCAAATACTGCAAAATATTATTGATAAACAAGGGCTATACCTGGAGTGTGGTGATCCGAAAACTCTACTACCCTTCAGTCAGAAAGAACTGGCTGAAAAAATCGGGCTTGCCCCCAGCTCCGTTAGTCGTGCTATCAACCGGAAAAGCCTGGAGACACCGTGGGGGACAGAGGTTCCCCTGAAGTACTTTTTCCCTAGGCCTAAGCAGTTTAGGAAGGAATTAATCAAACAACTTCTTGAGACCGAAGAAGAGCTTTCCTCGGATGACGCGATCAAGACCAGGTTGCGGGACAAATTTGGTGTGGCTATCTCTCGTCGCTCAGTGGCTGACCTGAGGAAAGAGCTGGGATTTCCTGTCTCGCGGAGTAAGAAAAAGCATGTCCTGCATGAAAGTGAGGGGGGCGAATGAGTGTTGTTTATACTGACCGGGAGAAGTGCCAGGGATGCTATGCCTGTGTACGCAACTGTCCGACTAAGGCAATCAAGATAAGAGAAGGGTTGGCTGAGGTAATAAAGGAACGGTGTATTGACTGCGGCAACTGCATACGTGTCTGTGTTACCGGGGCAAAGCAGGCTGAGAGTGATGTCGAATTGGTTTGGCAGCTATTGGCTAACCACCCTGATGTAATAGCTTTGGTTTCCTCCTCCTTCCCAGCTGCCCTGCTCAGCTGCAAGCCGGGCCAACTTGTAGCCTCTCTGAAAAAACTGGGATTCAGTAATGTGATGGAGGTGGCCTTCGGTGCCGAGCTCATAAGCAGGGAGTATATCCGTCTGCTAGGCGAAGTTAAAGATAGACCTATCATTTCGTCTAACTGTCCGGCGGTAGTAACTTACATTGAGAAGTATTATCCTTCACTACTCGGCAATCTGGCACCCATTGTTTCGCCTACGATTGCCATGGGTAGAATACTCAAGCAGTATCACAATGCACAGGCCAAGGTGGTCTATATTGGTCCGTGCATAGCCAAGAAAGCAGAAATCGCTGATAAAGATATTGATGGCGAGGTTGATGCTGCATTGACCTTTACGGAATTAAAGGAAATGTTTGCTGATAAGGAGATTGTGCCGAGCAGTGAGCAGGAGGAAGAGTTTGCTGGTCCTAAATCCAAGCTTGGTCGGTTGTTTGCCATATCAGGCGGTCTGCTTAAGGTGATGGGGTTAACTGATGACATAATGATAAATGATGTTATGAGTGTTCACGGTAGGGAATACGTCGTCAAGATTCTTGGGGAGTTTGCTCAAGGTGACATCACCGCCAGATTTGCCAACCTGTACTTTTGCCACGGGTGTATTGACGGGCCTTTTATTGATAATGAGTTAAGCGGCTTCAGTCGAAAGGAACTTATTGCTAGATACGCTCGGAGCAATGTAGACCCGGTTCAGACTGAGAAGGACATTGAGCGTTACGCCACAATTGACCTCAGCCGTAAATTTACTGAGCGCACCATCTACCTCCCGACTCCCAGTGAGGAGGAAATTAGAGGTCTCTTGGAGCAAATTGGCAAGGTTAGTCCTAGTTACCGGATGGACTGTGGCGCTTGTGGTTACACCTCCTGTAGAGAGCTAGCAGTTGCTATCGGTCAGGGACTGGCAGAGATGAATATGTGCTGGCCCTACCTACTCAGGAAACTGGAGGCTACTCAGGAAGACCTTATCCAGGCCGAGAAGCTCACCTCTCTGGGCCAGATGGCTGCCTCTATTGCTCACGAGGTTAACAATCCCCTCGCTGGTGTCCTTGTCTATACCAAGCTGCTAGAGAAAAACATATCTGATGGCACCATCAGTAAAGAAAAATCGCTGGACTACCTGACAAAGATGGACTCAGAGCTTACCCGCAGTTCCAGGCTAATTCGAAATCTCTTGGATTTTGCTCGCCAGTCGACACCAACCCTCAGGCTGGTAGACGTAAACCAGGTTATAGAACGAGCTTTCAATATCATCGGTCATCAGGCCGGCCTACAGAATGTTGAGGTGAGAAAAGAATATAGCCCTAACTTACCCAAGGTAATGGCCGATTTTGACCAGCTTCATCAGGTCTTTACCAACCTTATCATGAACGCTATTCAGGCAATGTCAGAGGGGGGTGAACTGGTCCTCCGTACCTCAGTGGTTAATGGTGATCAAATTAAGATAGAGGTTCAGGATACAGGGCATGGTATCTCTCAGGAAAACCTGCACAAGCTCTTTACTCCCTTCTTTACCACGAAAGAGAAGGGTAAAGGCGTGGGTTTAGGACTGGCTGTGGCCTATGGAATTATCCAAAGACACCAGGGAAGGATTGAGGTAGACAGTAAGGAGGGAGAGGGAACCACCTTTACTGTCTACTTGGAGGCTTACCATGAGTAGAAACGCTAGAATCCTCGTTGTTGATGACGAAGCTATTGTTCGCGAGTCGCTCTGTGACTGGCTAAGCGATAGCGGTTATCAGGTGTTCACTGCAGAGAGTGGCTCTCAGGCCCTGGAGATACTGGAAGAGGAACAGATAGGGATTATCATTACTGACCTCGTAATGCCGGGGATGGACGGGATAGAGTTTATGAAGAAAGCCAAGGAGATGAACCCGGTTGTTAGCGTGATAATTATTACTGCTTTCGGGAGCATCCCCACCGCCATTGCTGCTATGAGAGAGGGTGCCTATGATTATATCGAGAAGCCTTTCTGCCCGGAGAGGTTGGCGATACTACTCGAGAAACTGGTTGAGCATCAAGGGCTAATCGAGGAGAACATTTTCTTACATAAGAAGCTAAAGGAGCGCTACGAATTTGAAAATATCACCGCTAAGAGCTCCAGGATGCAACAGGTAGTGGAGATAATTAAGGTTGTAGCCAAGAGCAATGCTACTGTATTAATAACAGGTGAGAGTGGCACTGGGAAGGAACTTGTAGCCCGCTCTATTCATTCCCAGAGTCATCGTCGGAGTAGGCCATTTGTGGCTGTTAATTGCGTTGCCTTGCCTGAGACTCTGTTGGAGAGTGAACTATTTGGCCATGAGAAGGGTTCTTTCACCGGGGCTTATGCGCAAAAGAAGGGTAAGTTCGAGGTTGCCAATAAAGGTACCCTCTTTCTGGATGAGATTGGCGATATGAGTGCTAATATTCAGGGCCATCTGTTAAGAGTATTGGAAGAGAAGGAATTCACAAGGGTTGGTGGCAATGAACTGGTTAAGACCGACGTCAGGGTTGTTTCAGCGACGAACAAAGATATCAAAAGGGCTGTAGCTGATGGAACATTCCGTGAAGACCTTTATTATCGCCTGAACGTGGTTTCTATCGACCTGCCTCCGTTGCGAGAGAGAGCGGAGGACATACCTCTCTTAGCCCAGCATTTCTTAGAGAAGTTTGCTGAAGAGAACCAGAAGGAAATTATCGGGCTTTCCCCCGAAGCTACCGATTTTCTTTTGAAATATGAGTGGCCTGGTAATGTTAGAGAGCTGGAGAATGCTGTTGAGCGAGCAGTTATTTTATCCAGAAACAACTGTATCGAGGTGGAAGACTTAGCTCAGGAAAACGCACAGCTAGTTCGGGTAACACTGGCAGGAAAAAGTCTTGGCGAGGTCGAGAAGAACCATATCATGCACGTACTCAATGAAACCAACGGTAACTACAGTGAAGCCGCTGCAGTCCTGGGGATTGCGAGAATGACTCTCTATAACAAAATCAAGGCGTATGGACTGGATGTAAAGAAATTAGGCACTCGCTGAATGATTCTTTTACATTCTTTTACATAGATAGTTGCTGCTCGAATCATAGAGAAGGCTGTTCTGAATTTCAGAACAGCCTTATTTTTTTGGCGAGAAAATTGCTCTCTAATAGTGTGAGGGTCATGAAATAGACGAGTTCGTTATTTTAAGGAGTTAGAAATGAGTGAAGGGGGCCAGATGATGAAACCGGTATTAATAGTAGAAGATGAAGCGATTATGAGAGAGTCTTTGAAGGACTGGCTTCAGGATGGCGGCTATCAAGTAGAAACTGCCGAGGAGGGGAGTAAAGCACTGAAGACTATCGAGGAACGTGACTTCGGTGTTGTTATCCTTGACCTGAGGTTGCCGGGGAAGGATGGGCTTGAGGTACTGCGGGAAGCCAGAGAGAGAAGGCCACAGCTTAAAGGAATCATCATTACGGCCTATCCTTCGGTGGAGACAGCCGTAGCGGCGATGAAAATAGGGGCCGTCGATTATCTGCCCAAGCCCTTTGACCTTAATGAAATGGAGAAGCTAATCAGGGAGACTCTCGGGCCGGTACAGGTTGAGATAAAACCGCAGGCTGGTACCAAGGAAATTATAGATGAGCCAGTTAAGGTAGAAGAGGCTAAGGTTGAAGAGGTTGAGGTCGAGGAAGTTAAGGTTGAAGAAGTCATCACTGTTACACCTGAGGAGGTTCCAAGTCGGCTCAGACAGGGCAGGACTCTCTTCGAAGCTGGCAGGTACATGGAGGCATTAAGGGTATTTCAGGCAATCCTGGAGGTTGCTCCGGCGAATCTTGAAAACAGGATCTGGATTCAGAAGATAAAACGGACACTGGCTGAACCCGAAACTGAAGCATTGGCTCCGGGAGAAGAGAAACCCAAACAATGCGTCTGGATGAGTATGGGGATGGTGTCTTATCGCATCTGCACTAATAACTACGACTGTATGACCTGTGAGTTTGACCAAGAGATGCAGGAAAAGTTGGCCAGCGGTGACTCCTCTGAGCTTGATGCAGCTATGGAGAAGCTTCTGGCGTTGCCCGGCGGTCAGAGATTGTGTCGTTATGCTATTAAAAATGACGTGTCCTACCGTCTCTGCTCTCGTATCTATCAGTGTGAGACCTGTGAATTCGGACAAATGATGGACGATGCCCTCCAGCAGAAGTTAGCGAAAAGGGCTGTGGAACTGGCCGCTCGCCAGGAGGCTTCAAGTAAAAAAGAGCTCAGTTGGTGGTGGTCTTACTGGGACGAAAACTAAGGAGGTATGAATAAGATGGTCCAGGATGTTGCTCAAACCGATGAAATCATAGACAAGTACAAGGGTGACAAGTCCTCCCTGATTCAGGTGCTTCTCGATATCCAGCATGAGAACCGCTGGCTACCCAGAGATGCTCTTATGCGGGCCAGCCAGAGACTCGGAATCCCCTTGAGCCAGATCTATCACGTAGCTACTTTCTACAAAGCCTTCAGTCTTATGCCAAGGGGACGGCACTCGGTGTCGGTCTGTTTGGGGACCGCCTGTCAGGTACGTGGTGCCCCTCGCCTTCTGGATAAAGTAACGGAGAAGCTGGAGATTGAACCGGGTGAGACTTCGGAAGATATGCGCTTCAGTCTGGAGACGGTGAACTGTCTTGGTTGCTGTGCCCTGGGGCCGGTGATGGTAGTCGATGGCGAGTATCATAGCAGTCCTTCCAGGAAAGAGCTTGACGTGATTGCTGATGCTTGCGAATAGGTATAAAGACAGGGAAGCAGAAGCTGTCAGGAGTGTCTTTTCAGTGAGATTGAAAGATAGGAGAGAGTTATGGGCAGATTAAACTCAGCCGCTGAGCTGGAAAAGCTCAGAGAGGAAATACTAACCAAGAGAGACCCCAATAAACCATGTGTCACCATTTGTTCGGGTACAGGGTGTCATGCTTATGGCAGTGAAAAAGTTGCCGAAGCCTTTGTTGAGAATATCAAGAGCAACGGGCTTCAGGACAAGGTGGATATTCGCCGGACGGGCTGCCATGGTTTCTGTGAGAAGGGTACTCTGGTAGTCATCTTTCCTGAAGAAATATGCTACCTGAGAGTAAGGCCGGATGATATTCCTGAGATTGTTTCCACAACATTAATTGAAAAAAAGGTGGTTGACCGTCTGCTGTATGAGGACGACGACGGTCAGAAGATTACGCATGAAAGCGAGATACCCTTCTATAAACACCAGAGCCGGATGATTTTTGGCAACAACAGGCTCATTGATCCTACGAACATAGAGGACTATATTGCACTTGGTGGCTATGCCGCCCTGTCGAAAGCCCTTTCAGAGATGACACCAGAGGGTGTCATGGAAGAGGTAAAAGAGGCTAATCTAAGGGGTAGAGGGGGTGGTGGTTTCCCGGCTGGGGTGAAATGGGAGACCACCCGTGACGCACCGGGCGAGAGAAAATACGTTATCGTGAATGCTGACGAGGGCGACCCTGGAGCCTATATGGACAGGAGTCTGCTCGAGGGTAATCCCCACAGCGTACTGGAAGGCCTGATTATCGGAGCCTACGCTATTGGTTCACATGAGGGGTATATTTATGTGCGGCAGGAATATCCCCTGGCTGTTGAGAACCTTAATATTGCTCTGAAGCAGGCACGAGAACTCGGCCTTCTGGGGTCGGATATTCTTGGCTCCGGTTTTAATTTTGACGTTAAAATACACCGGGGTGCCGGTGCCTTTGTGTCGGGTGAATCGAGTGCTTTAATGACAGCCATAGAGGGTAGGGTTGGCGAGCCCAGGCCGAAATATATTCGTACTGCGGTCAGCGGTGTCTGGGATAGACCAAGTAACCTGAATAATGTAGAGACCTGGGCCAATGTACCTCTTATTATAAATAACGGTGCTAGATGGTTTGCCGACATCGGGACCGAAGGAAGTAAAGGCACCAAGATTTTCTCTCTGGTTGGCAAAGTGAAAAACACCGGGCTGGTCGAAGTGCCTATGGGAATGACGCTCCGAGAGGTGATTTACGATATTGGTGGTGGAATTCCTGGTGGAAAGAAGTTCAAGGCAGTCCAGACCGGTGGTCCCTCGGGGGGAGTTATTCCAGAGAAGTTCCTTGACCTCCCCGTAGATTTCGATGAGCTTACGAAGGTAGGTTCTATGATGGGCTCAGGTGGCATGATTGTCATGGATGAGGATACATGTATGGTTGATGTGGCCAGGTATTTCATCAACTTCCTCGCCGGCGAATCTTGCGGTAAGTGCGTGCCCTGCCGTGAGGGGATACACCAGATGCTTAAGGTGCTGAATAGGATTTGTGAAGGGGAAAGCGGAGATGAAGACCTTGAGCTGCTGGACGAAATCCCAGAGGTGCTTGGAGATGCTGCACTTTGCGCACTGGGGCAGACAGCCTGTAATCCGGTGCTCAGCACCCTTAGGTATTTCCGGGATGAGTATGAAGCTCATATCATGAAGAGGCAGTGCCCGGCCGGGGTCTGTAAGGCGCTGATAAATTACTACATAGAGCCGGAGAAGTGTCAGGCATGCATGATTTGTCTGAGGAATTGCCCGGTGGGGGCTATTGATGGTGGGAAAAACCTGATCCACACAATAGACCAGGAGAAATGCACCAAGTGCGGGACTTGTCTTGAGGTCTGCCCGACCCGCTTTGGTGCCGTTATTGTACTTTCCGGTGTGGAAGTGCCAGAGCCTGTTCCACAAGGGACTGAGGTTGCGCGTGGATAAGCTGAGGAGAAATAAGAGGAGGTAGACGAATGAAACCCATTCTGATAGTAGAAGACGAAGCGATTATGAGGGAATCGCTCCAAGACTGGCTGACTGATGGTGGTTACGAGGTTGAAAGTGCTTCGCAGGGTGACGAAGCGCTGAAGGCAATTGAGGAACAAGACTTCGGGCTTCTCATCCTCGACCTACGGTTGCCGGGAACGGATGGACTTGAGGTACTGCGGAAGGCCAGGGAGAGGCAGCCGAAGCTCAATGGCATTATCATTACGGCTTACCCTTCTGTCCAAACGGCGGTGGATGCGATGAAAGAAGGGGTTATTGATTATCTGCCCAAGCCCTTTGACCTTAATGAGCTGGAGAAATTGATTAGCCAGACTCTGGGACCGGTTCAGGTTGAGATAAGACCGAAGACTGTTACCTGTGTTATCGACGACAGGGAGGTTGAGGTTCCACAGGGGACGACCATTCTGGAGGCGGCGCGGAATATCGGAATTGATATCCCTACCCTATGTCACCATGAGAAACTGGCACCCTATGGTGCCTGTCGGTTATGTATGGTGGAGATAATCAGAGGCCAGCGGTCGCGTTTGGTAACCTCGTGCGTCTACCTTGTTGAAGACGGGCTTGTAGTCAAGACAGAATCAGAGCCGGTAGTTAAAATCCGTAAGATGCTGTTAGAGTTGATGTGGGCTCGTGCTCCTGGTGTTCAACCACTGGTAAATTACGGGATGAGATATGGCATAAGCGGGCTAGAAACGCAAGGGAATTCCGTGCTAGGTGGGGCAAGTAAAACAAAGTTCGAAGTAGAGCCGACTTTCTGCATTCTCTGTGGTCTGTGCGTGCGTTATTGTGCCGAGGTGAAGGGTAAAAACGCCATCGGCTTCATTGGTAGAGGAACGGAACGGGAGGTTGTGTTTTTCCCAGAAATAGCCAGCAAAGAATGTGCTAACTGTAAGGAGTGCTTTGCCATTTGTCCTACCGGGGCGCTCCCGTCCCACTATGCTTTAGTTGAGACGGATGCTTCTAAGTAGTATACTCATTAGAACACGAATGGCTTATATTGCTTTGCACTCGATGACGGCGGTGGACTGACTGCAAATTTAGGAACGTAATGTATACTATCAGGGTTTTGCTGGCTGAAGACCATATAATGGTGCGGGAATTAACCCGTGCCTCGGTTCAGCGTGAAGAAGATATGGAAGTAGTTGGTGAAGCCGGTGATGGTGAAGAGGCTGTCAGGCTGGCCATGGAGCTAAAGCCAGACGTGGTCATAATGGATGTCCATATGCCCAAGCTCAACGGCATAGAAGCAACGAAAAGGATAAAGGAGCTACAACCATCCATAGCCGTACTGGTGCTCACCGCGTATGATTACGACCAGTATATTTTTGCTCTTTTGGAGGCAGGAGCGGCTGGCTACTTGCTGAAGGGTCTGAAAATCTATGAGTTGATTGATGCTATTCGGGCTGTGTACGCCGGTGAGGCAGTACTTCACCCTGTAATCGCCCGTAGGGTTATAGAGCAACTGATATCTCCACCTCCCGCCAAAGTCCCGGGAACCGAGCCTCTCGATGAGCGTGAGATAGAGGTGCTAAAATTAGTTGCTAAAGGTGTAAGCAATAACGATATTGCCGAGCGTCTCTCCATCTGCCTGGATACAGTTCAGTCCCATCTGGGTAGCATTTTCAATAAGCTTGAAATAGCTTCACGTACTGAGGCCATACTATACGGATTTAGAAAAGGCTGGCTCACACTGAAGGACCTGCCGTAACCTTTTCATGATTGAATTGCAGGTAATACGTATAGCATTTATGTTTATCCTGCCTATCTGAGTTGACTTATCGTCCTACTTTCCTGCAAAGCATCTGTCATTATTATTGGTCTCCATATTGGTCTCATCTCCAGCGTCAACCAGGCTCAATATCCGCTTTAGTGCTATTCACTCTTAAATGCCGCCCGGTATTTAATGAGCATTGCTAAGCAAAAAAGTCACCTTGGCATGTACTGTGAGTGTAATCTCGGCGTATCTGGTTGTGAAATATGCCTAGTTGAACCGTTTTCTAATTAGGCATGGCGAGTAGTTCATAATAGGCTGTATATCAGATGGCAGTTGATAGTCAATAGAGTAAGCTTAATATGAGGAGAAAGAAAGCTGTGACCACAGGGGAAGATGAGATGATGGACAAGGAAGCGGCTGAAAAGGCAGTTATCGGTGAACTGGCTGATGAGCAGGTCATAGCCATGGTTCCGGGTAACATCAGGGCCCATCGTGAGCAAGGTAAGGCCCACTTTGAAGCGGGCTGTTATAAAGAGGCACGAGAGGAATTCGAAGCCATCCTTAAGATTGCTCCCGGTAATATTGAGACACGTATCTGGCTACAGAGAACGAAAGACGAGTTGGCGAAGCGAGAGTCTGATGAAGAAGCTCCTGTTGGAGAGGTAAAACCCGACGAGTGTGTCTGGATGAAACTCGGTGTAGTATCCCATCAAATCTGCACGCATGACTATGATTGTGTCAACTGCAAGTTTGACCAGATGATGCAGGACAAGATAACGCAGGAGAGTGCAGTGGAGGCGGGTGCAGCGCTGGAGACAATCGATAACCCTCCTGATAATAGTGGGCTTTGCCACTATGCCGCCGAGGGTATTGTCTCATACCGGCTGTGCACCCATGGATTCCAGTGTGCTAGCTGCGAATTCGGACAAGCGGTCGAGGATACTATCCAGCGTAGGCTGGCGGAACTGGCTAGCCGAAGAGACTCCTTGGAAATAGACTCGCCAAAAAAGACACAGACGGTTGTACCCAAAAGACTCACTTATGAGGAATTACTGTCACTGAATGAAGAGCTGAGTAGACATATAGAGCAGCTGCGAAATACCCAGAGGCAGCTAGTCCAGACTGAAAAGATAGATGCCCTCGGCCAATTGTCATCTGCTATAGCCCATGAAATAAACAATCCATTAGCCGGAGCCTTGACATATACCAAGTTACTCACTAAGAAATTGGAACGCGGGTCGTTTAACAAAGAAGAGACCGTCACCAGCCTGTTAAAGATTGAAGAGGCTGTTACATACTGTTCGGTGCTGGTACATAGCCTCCTTGATTTCGCCTCCCAGACGGAGCCAGTGTTACAGCCAGTGCAAATGAGTAGCCTCATTGCACAGGTCGTGTCGATGGTTGACCACCAGGCCCAGATAAAGGGCATTAAGATATCGAGAGAAGAGATAACTTCGCTACCGGTTGTAATGGCCGATTCCAAACAGCTCCGGCAGGTATTCGTTAACCTGGCAGCCAATGCTATCGAGGCGATGCCTGATGGAGGCGAACTTACTATTATTACCTCGCTGGGTGAGGATGGTAATGTCCGCGTGAGCTTTCGGGACACCGGATGTGGTATAGCGCCCGAGAACATCGATGAGTTGTTCACTCCCTTTTTCCACACCAAGAAAGAAGTTAAGGGAGTGGGCCTGGGACTGTCTGTAGCTCACGGCATTATCGAACGCCACGGCGGCAGGATAGAGGTCGAGAGTGAGGTGGGGAAAGGTTCTACCTTCACCGTTTGCCTGCCGGCCAATGTCTGAATTGCCTATCTACGCCCCCAGGATTTCCTTGTGCCTCAGCGCTCTCTCCAGCGAGGGCCGCATCTTCATCTCGCGGAACTCTTTGATGGCGAAGTCCAGGTGCTCCAGCGCCTCTGACTTCTCGTCCGGGTAGTGCTCCAGAAGCAGCTCGGCGAGCTGGAGCCGGGTGAGGGCCAGCTCGGGGCGGAACTTTGTATTCGTAGCGACATCTATTGCATCAACGTAATATTTACGGGCTTCTTCGGGTCTATCCAAGAGCGCAGCAGCCGCGCCAAGGTGACGTGGTATGCACGTAGGGACAGTAGCACCAGTCGTTTGCAGGTGACTGACAGATAATCGTTGCAGCAGCAAGTCAACCGCTTCTTTGTGCCCCACCAGCACGGCTGCCTCGAGGAATAGGACATCAGGCACTATCGGGCTTTCATCTTCTAAGGTGCCAATATCGGGGCGTGTCACGACCTTTTCTTGCAAGATATCCGTGACCTCGGTATTCCGTCCGAGATGTGTCAAGCAGAGGGTTCTTGCATATGGTAACTGCGCGATTTGAAGGGCTTCATCGGCTCTTCCGACATATAGCCGGGGTCTCAGACCAACCGTTGCTGAATACGCGCGACCGAACTCTGGAAGACCTAGCTCCTCGCCGCGGGCCTCCAATCGGTGGGGTACCTCCACTGCCTCTTCCAGATGGCCTTCCCAGGTTAGCCACAGACAGTCAACGAACATCGCGAAGAGTAACCAGTTCGGCTGACCACTGACCTCAGCCAGGTGCAGTATCTCCCCGGCCGTCCGCTGAGCGCGGTCACACTGTCCCCAAGTACGAAAGGTACTGGCCATCACTGCCAGCGTATTTATAAGTGTTGGTAGTCTCACCCCGACCCGCGACCGCCCCTCCAATTCCTCAGCTATACGTAACCTCTTCTCGTCATGGTGCGGTGCCTGTGCTACACTTATCCAACACTGGGCACATATCCAGAAAGTGTCCGGGTCGTCTAATTGACGGGCTAGACTAAGAGCCCGGTCTACAAGTGAGAAAGCTTCTGCTCGCTGCCCGACGATGCCCTTAGTGTATCCCAGTAGCGCGTCAACCCGGGCACGTTCCACTGTCTCCGCCTTGGCATAGCGGTCAGCCAACTCTACCCACCGGATTGCTTCTGGATTGGCCATCCCTATGAGGCCTCTTTCATACGCGAACGACAAAGCTGCCATAAAGCAGACTCGAGCGGCACGAGCATCATCTCCAACGGCTTCAGCTAGAGATAACGCCTCAGGAGCAACCGTTTCGTAGGTGCGGTTAGGTTGCCCGGCCATCGTTGTAGCGTTACCCAACATAGTGAGTAGGTCACACTGTTTCCCCCTATCCTCCGGGTTGAGTACCTCCTGCACCTTGAGTGCTTGCTCTAGTAATCGTACCGCTTCGCCATAGGCTTGGACGCTACTTGCTCGTTCGGCGGCCATCTCTCCATAGCTGACAGCCTTGGCCAGTCCTTCAGCATCAGGAGAATATGAAAAGTGCTCTGCCAGCTCGGCGGCATGCTCTTCCAGTCGCTTGTCGTAAACCTCTTCAAGTGCCTGTCCTACCTGTTGGTGAAGTCGTATCCGCCTCGGGGCGATTATCTCTTCATAGAGCGTTTGCCGGAAAAAAGCATGGGTAAAACGGTAGGTCACTGCCGCTCCCACTGCAGAACGTTCTTCTACTATAGCAGCTCCCTTGGCTTCCTCTAGAGCGGTGAATAATTCGTCATCAGATACATCGGCTACCTTCTGCAGGACAGCCAGTCGGAACTCCCTGCCTATTACAGAGGCAATGCTGAGTATCCGGTTACACTCCTGACTCAAGCTTGAAAGACGCTTACCGACTACATCTCTAAGACCCTCAGGGATGCTCATCTCCAGTGTGGTAGTCTTCCACCGTCCTTCTTCGCGGCTGAGAAGCCCTTCTTCAACTAGATAGCGTACCACCTCCTGCACGAAGAGAGGGTTGCCTTCGGTCTGACGGTGCACCGCCTCGGCTAAACTCCATGGGACATCCTCTCTGGTAATGCTCTCCAGCATCCTTCTTACTTCATCGGCATTGAGACCCCTCAACAGAACACGGTCAAAGGTGTCTACACGTCTTAGCTCAGCCAGTGCCGCAGATAAAGGATGAGTCCTGTCTACCTCTACATCCCGATAGGTACCGACTATCAGGAGCCTAGTACCACCGAGGTTCCGTGATACGTGCGTAAGCATCTCCAGGGTGCCCTTGTCGGAGTCGTGCAGGTCTTCTAATATAACTAGTAATGGTTGGACTTTGGCGGCATTGGTGAGGAAGCTGGTGACGGCCTGCATAAGGCGGTAGCGTTCTTCCTCGGGGCTCTCCTGTGGTCTGGGCTCTACCTTGAGCTTCTCCCTTACCTCAGAGACGATACGGGCAACGTCAGCCGCCCCGGTACCCAGCTCTTTCCTCAGGTCTCTGGTTTCCCTTGCCAGGACATAAGAACGCATCGCCTCGACAAAAGCCAAGTAGGGAAGTGACAAAGAGCCTTCCTCATAGCAGTGGCCTACCAGATATTTACCACCTCTCAGTGTCACGTAGGTAGCCAGTTGCTCACATAGAGCGGTCTTACCGATACCCGGCTCACCCACCACCATCATCAACGCACCCTGCCCCGACATGGCTCCGTCAAAGGCTGCCTGTAGCTGTTTTTGTTCCGGTTCACGACCGACAAAGACACGGCGGTAGAGGGGACTCTCCGGGGCAGCCGTTACCTGTGACACCGACTCGACAATCTTGCCCTGCTCTATGGACTCCAGGGCCTTGAGTACATCAGCAGCCGAGGCAGGCCGTTTTTCAGGGTCTTTCTCCAATAACTGTAGGATTAATACTTCAAGCCCCGGTGGCAGGTCGGCCCTGTGCCAGGTGGGAGATACCACCGAGGTGTTAATATGCTGCCCGATGATGGCCACCGAATCGTCCCCGATAAAGGGTGGTCTTCCGGTAACCATTTCGTAGAGCATTGCCCCCAGTGAGTATAGGTCTGCTTTAGATGTTACCTTGCCGCCCATCGCCTGCTCCGGGGGCATGTAGGACACCGTGCCCACCATCATACCCGACTGGGTGAGACGTGATAGGTCTACCGTCACCGCCAGGCCGAAGTCGCCTATTTTGGCGGTGCCGTCGGCGCTCAGCCAGACGTTACCCGGCTTCAGGTCACGGTGGATGATACCTTTCGAGTGGGCGAACTCCAGTCCCTGGCAAACACACCTGGTGATACCGATGACCTGCTCTAGGGGGAGTCTGTGCTCTGGTGCCTTCTCGATAAGCCCTTCAACATCACCGCCGGACATGACAGGCAGGACGATGTAGGGCTGACCTTCGTGGTCTCCGAAATCATAGATGGTCATGACGTTGGGGTGGTCACCGAGTCTGCCCATAGCCTGAGCTTCACGTTTTATTCGTGTTCTGGCTTCATCGTCGAGCTTCTCGGTCTTTATCAGGGCAAAGGCAACATCTCTATCTAACGTATTGTCGTGGACGAGGTATACCTTCTTCTTACCGCCCTCGCCGAGGAGTTGCTTCACCTGGTAGCGGCCACCGGCAAAGGAGGTGGGTTCGGGAGAGGGAGGAATCTCAGGAGTTGGTGAGGGTGCTGGTTCGATTAGAGAGTGACCGCACCTATCGCAGAACTTTCGTCCAAGAAGATTTGCACGTTGACATTGCGGGCATATTATTTCCGATTGTAGAGGTTGTCCGCATTCTCCACAGAATTGTGCATCCTCTCGGTTCTCATATCCGCACTTTGAACATTTCACAACGCACTCAGTAGTACTGGCTCGGTGCTCACAGTCTAGAGGTAAATAGAAGTGATGTCAAATGGCATCGGATTGTATGTTTTCGGCTGAAATGACATCACTAGTGTGGACAGGTTCTGGGAGATTGCGTTCGGTATTGATTCGAGCAACCGGCGAGCTGTAGTTGGGCCAGAACTAGATGAACGTTTATTGAGGGCCGTAATCCGCTATAGTCCCCCAATGCTCAATCTTATTGAACCGCTTATTATTAGATTTGAAGAATATATGAACCGGCGTCTGGTCAAGTTCCGGGTGTCGTTTAAAAAGGATACGGTCACCGTATCTGAGGGCTTCCAGCACCAGTGGTAGTTCGTGCTGGAAGATGTTATACCGCCATCTGGCCGTGCCAATTACCAAGCCCCCACTGACATGGCAATATACCTTGAGTATAAGCTGGTTTTCATCATCGCAAAGCTCAGCAAGGACCTCGTCTCTCATCAGTCTGGTATATAGCCCGGAAATCTGCTTCTTGTCATACTGATTGCCTATGGAGAGAAAAAGCTCCCCGGTGATATCGGAGTGCGTCAGGGTATAAAGCCTAGGTACGACCAGGTCTTCCGGAGTTGTGCCGGTTAAATACGTAACATGGAGTTTCAGGGGATTAAGTCGCTTCATACTAACCTATCAGGTCCTCCAGCACTGTCTTGTCAGCACTGAAATACACTTTACCATCTATCCGTACCACAGGCCTGCGGACAAGTCGTGGCTCTTTCAGCATCAACTCGATGAGGTCGTCATTGTCGAGCTTTTCTTTATTCAGGCCAAGCTTTTTAAAGCTCGGGCTTCTGAAGTTGAACATTTCGGATGCCGGTTTATCCTGCAGCAACTCCTCTATCTCAGCCCGACTAAAAGGATTCTTGAAGAAATCTCGCTCGTTTATTTCTATATGCTTTTGCGAAAGAAACTCCTTCGTCTTACGGCAAGTGTTTCACTTGACCCAGCAATAGAAATCAACTCTGGTAGCCATTTCTCCTTCCTCCTTTCGTAGAGTTGATGTTGACGATTCTCTACAAGGTAATTCAAATCAAGGCCGTTTGAACAATGCTGCCCAGATGATAGCGTCTAAGATAGCGGTATGGAAGGCAAAATACCCACTACCCACCACCGCCAGCCAATAAGAGATACCGGTTCCCCCGGTCTGCAGGCTGGCAAGCGCCCACACGAGAGCGATCGAAGCCAGCCCTACAAGTGCCAGAACAGTACGGACTCCAATCCATAAAATAGTACTGGGACTACCTACATAAACGTTGGTGAGCGGCATCCATATCGCCGAAGGTATGAGCATGACCAGAAATATCGCACAAAACAGGCTGAAGCCGAATCGCCCGGCAATCTGGACCTCATCGGGCACGAGCTGGAAGAGAACAAAATAGAGGAATGCGAAATAGCCTAGGGCAGACAGAATCATTGAAACGCCATATAATGGTCTGATATTCTCAGGGACACCTCCCCAGAGGGCATTGGCACCGCCCGATTGTGCCCTGATCCCGAAAATGTAGCTGCAAATGACAGCGACCCCTCCAATGATATTGATAACGAGAAGAATTATCTGCTGAGTTTCCATAATAGTTACCTCCTCATCCAGCTATGGATAATTTTAAGTCAAGAAGCCGTAAGACTGGAACCAGTTTATAGTATCGGCTATTGTTTCTTCTAATGGACGTGGTTCGTACCTAAGTTCTTTACTGGCCTTTTCATGGCTGATGTCAGGATTGCTTTCCAGTTCTCTCATAGAAATCGGAGTGAACAGAGGTTGCTTGCCTCTGATTCGGTCGAAAAATGCTGCCAGGGGAGCAATCGCTTTAGCCACACGCATCGGTAAGATAATTTGTGGAGGCTTAACCCTGGTGATACTAGATACTTGCTGAGCGATATATTCTATTGTTACCCAGTGACCGCTGAGGATATACTTTGCTCCAGCTTCAGCATGCTCACAAGCACTTATCATACCTTTGGCAACGTCGCGATTATCTACCCAGTTCAGTCCTGCATTTACCAGGGCAGGCAGTCTGCCCTGAGCCATCGAAATCAGCGTTGCCCCAAAATGAGACGGTTTATAATCGTGAGGCCCCACCATACCTGCGGGGTTAATGATAATGGTATCGACTCCTTTAGCAATAGCACTTTTTACAATTCTTTCACCTTCAGCCTTAGAGTGGTCGTAAGGGGGATATGTGCCAGTATTGAGCAGCGGCCGAGATTCATCAAGGGGTTCATTGAGAGGTTCCTGCTTATGGGCATGAAAAGAACTGGTGTGGACAAGCCGTTTCACATTGGTGCCAATACAAGCGTTGACTACGTTTTGAACACCGGTGATATTGACAGCTTCAACCTTCTTCCGGTCCGAGTTAACGACGGAAATACGGCCAGCCAGATGAAAGACGATATCTGCTCCTGCAAAAGCCCGCCTTAGAGACTCATCATCAAGGACATCGCCTGAAATACGCTCAATATTAAGTCCCTCCAGGGCTCTTATATCATGACGGACAAGGGCTCTTACTTGCCATTTATGCTCTATAAGAGCGCGGACCAGATTTGCCCCCAGATGTCCGGAGGCACCGGTTACGGCTGCTAACATGCCCTCTCTCCATTATTGGGATATGCCTCTTTAAGCAAGAGTTACCACATCTAGGGTGGAAAAGATGACCATAGTCTAGGTACAAACTGAGGTGGTGTCAAGTGACGTTGAAATGCGTATTTTGGGAAGGTGGCATCTGTATTTATCGGCGAGTTCTAGGCTACAGATGTGGCTCAGTTTTGGAAGTAATCTCCCAGATATCTCGATAGTAGATACTGTGGCTGGGGCAGGCATTGACACAGGCTGTCTGTAATCCCTTCTTTAGCATCTCTAAACACACACCGCAATTCAGGCAGCGCCTGGCTTCGGCAATAGCCTTTTTTTCGTCTATTATGGGCGCAACCACTCTCGTGCCGTCTCTTATTGTAGCCGCATGCAATACTTTAGCTGCGATTGACCTGCCCTCTCTCAAGTCCTCTCCTTTGAGGTAGCGGTCGATTGAGATGGCGGCCTCTTTGCCTGTGACAATTGCCCCAATTACGTCCCTCGGGCCGGTGACGACGTCACCACCAGCAAAGACACCAGCCGTGTTTGTCTCTAAGGTGTTGGTATTAACGTGAACAGTCCCCCACTCGGTTGATTCCAGTCCTTCAGGCAGCATTGCCCTGTCTACCGACTCACCGACAGCAACAAGCAGGTTATCGATGTCTACGTTGAACTCAGAGCCTTTGACAGGTGTTGGGGACCGGCGGCCGGTAGCATCGTAATCGCCCAGCTCCATTCGTACGCATTGAATGCCTGATAATCGACTATCTTTGGTCAGTATTTTAATCGGGGTTGCCAGGAAATCAATTATGACACCTTCCCGTTCCGCTTCCTCTACTTCCGCAGCCATGGCCGGCATTTCATCTCGGGAACGACGGTAGATGATTGAGACCTCCTTTGCCCCCGTACGCAGAGCTACTCTGGCGGCGTCCACTGCCGTATTGCCCCCGCCAATAATAGCCACCTTTTCCCCGAGAGCTACCTTCTCCCCTGAGTTCAACCTTTTGAGAAACTCGAGGGCATACATTACCCCTTCGGTCTCTTCTCCGGGGATTCCCATTTTCTGGCTCAGATGAGCACCGGCTGCCAAAAAGACAGCCTTGTATCCCTGACTCAAAACGTTTGTTAGGTCTTTGATTGGGGTGTTTGTCTTTATCTCCACCCCCAGTTCCTCGATGTAACCAATCTCGCTATCCACTATTTCTTTCGGCAGCCTGTTCTCTGGAATACCATAACGTAGTTGGCCGCCGGGCTTTGCCTCAGCTTCGAACACGGTAACCGGATATCCCTGCCGGATGAGGTCATAGGCGCAGGACAGTCCAGCGGGACCGGAGCCAATGATAGCGACTTTGCTGTCCCTGGTCTGTTTCACGGGAGTTGCTTTCTCTCTGCCCGCCTGCATTTCATGGTCGGCCAGGAAGCGCTTCAGAGCGCGAATTGTCACCGGTACGTCGACCTTGCCGCGCTCACATTCTAGTTCACAGGGACGAGTACAGACACGACCTAGAACGCCGGCGAAAGGTGTTGTCTCCCTTATCACCTCAAGAGCTTCTTTGAACTTGCCCTGGGAAGCAAGATTTACGTAATGCCAGGCGTTCAATCCGGCGGGGCAGGCGAGCTGGCAGGGAGCCGGGATGGCACGCCCACAGTCGGTGACGAAGTAGTTGAGTCGCCACTGACCGCCTACTTCTCTCAGGTCGGGATAGACCCTTATCCACCGGGGGCCCACCGGCAGGTTATGCTCCTGCTTACAGGCCACCTCACAGGCGAAGCAGCCATGACAATTCTCAGCGATGGTCAAGCGTTTGTATTCTTTCAGTATTGTTATGCCTCCTCTTCGGTAACCGGATATATTTTACACATCAAGGCCCTCAGGTTGGAGGCACCCATCGAGATATCATAGGTGTCGGGGTCATTATCGGTGAGGATATTGCTGTTGGACTGGTCCCAACCATGTGCCGGATCCTTCTGCTCCGGGAACCACCAGCCGTGTTGAATACACACCACCCGTGGGTCGATCCCCGGGGTGATATTAGCCCGCTGCTTGATCCTTCCCCTCGGGCTTTCGATATATACCCAATCGCCTTCCTTGATGCCATGTTTCTCAGCCACCTCAGGGTGCATCTCAACGATGGGGTCGGGGTGGCATTCACGTAGCCAGGGAATCATGCGGTGCTCGGAATGGAAAAAGACAGGTGAGCGGGGGCCGGTAATAAGAACATATGGGTACTCTCTTGTCATTTCGGGTTTGCTTACCGGGCTCTCTGGTATTTCCAGGTACTTTGGCAGGGGGTCGTAGCCCCACTTCTCAAAGGTGGTGCAGTAAAGCTCAAACTTACCCGTGGGTGTGGAGAATCCTCTGCCCTCGTGCTTTCTATAGGTCACTTCACCTCTTACATACGGCTTGTCCCTGACCTGTGCCCAGGTGACACCACCGGGCTCCAGTATGAAATCGAGGTCGGCCTCGACGTTAGCCCCCCAGCCTTTCTGCCCCATTCTTCTGCCTACTTCGTTCCATATCTCGAAGTCAGACCTGCATTCGCCAATCTGCACGATTTTTCTTCTGGGGAACAGGTATCCGTGGCGGAAGAAGAAGCCACCGGTATAATCTGCTTCCAACCAGGTAGCTGCTGGTAGGAAAATGTCCGCTAACTCCGCCGTGGGTGTCAGGAAGAAATCGGCCACCGACAGAAACTCGACCTCACTCAGCGCCTTATAGACCTCTTTGGCGTTGGCCCTGGTAATAACCGGGTTGGATGCCTGGATCATGATTGCCTTGATGGGATAGGGCTTGCCGGTAAGAATAGCGTCCCAAACATACTTTTCCGGGAGCAGTCCAATCATCTGGCAGAGTTGATGAGCATTACCGGCAAGGTACTTGGCTCTCTGTTCCGGGGGAAACTCCCGATGATAGGTGAACTGGCTAATCGTCTTCCCTTTTGGTGGCCGGAAGAAGACGCTTCCACCGGGTACATCAAGATTACCGGTTATGGCTACCAGGTCGATGAGAAGTCGGTCAGCGTCGATGCAGTTGATGGTCTGCTCGATGGCCACTCCCCACTGGATGGTAGCCGGCTTGGTCTGAGCGAAGAGCCTGGCTGCTTCCTTAATCTTTTCCGCCGGTACCCAGGTAATCTCTGCCACTTTGTCCAGTGGGTATTCGTGGACACGCTCAACGAACTCGTCCCAACCATGGACATACTTCTTGATAAACTCACTATCGTAAAGCTCTTCGTCAATTATCACGTGGGCCATGCCCAGCGCCAGGGCAGCATCTGTTCCTGGCCTGAGCTGTAGCCAGATATCGGCCCGACTCGATAGGTAAGTCAATCTGGGGTCGATGACAATCAGCTTTGTCCCCTTTGCCATCACCCGAGATAGATTTTCGCCGGTGTACTCATCGGCATTGACCCAGAGGATGTTGTTACCCCACACCATGACACACTTTGGGTCATTATCGTAGTCAGAGATAGGCAGGTTGCCACAGGTAACCAGTGAAGCGCCCACCCGGGACAAATAGCAGAAGTGTCCGGCAGTAAAGATATTAGGCGTGCCCAGCAGGTTACCAAATCTGGCGAAAAAGGACTCGCCTTCTCTGGAGGTGCCCTGCCCCAGGGCAATGTACTCAGGGCCATAGTCTTTTATTACCTGCTTGAGTTTACTGACAATAGTATCAAGGGCCTCATCCCAGGAGATTCTCTGCCACTTGCCCTCACCCTTTTTGCCAGCCCGCTTGAGGGGGTACTTGACCCGGTCCGGATGATACACCAGCTGGTGAAAGGCTAGACCCTTACTGCACATGCTGCCGTGGTTGGTGGGGAAATCAGGGTTGCCTTCAATCTTGACAATTGTCCCGTCTCTGACATGGACGAGAACACCACAACCACCATGGCAACCACGGCAATTGCTTTTGATTATTTGTTCCTCGATAGATTCACTCATGTTGTATTCTCTTCCCTTTATGAGTTAACAGCCTCTGTCCTGAAGCGCTGGCCCAGAGCCGCTAAAGCCCGGTAGTTTTCTATCTGGTCCTGCTCTTCTGTTTTACTCCATCCCAGGAGAAGTCCCATTTCCCGGGCTACCGTCTCGACAGCATCGAGACCCTGGGATGGCCCAAGACCGATATTGGTGCAACATAGCATAAAATCGCTCAGTGTCAAGGCCTCCTCTTCCTCCACAGCGTAGTTAATCTGGGCTAGAATGTCAATACAACTGGCAGCAACTGGCTGGCCCAGCCGTTTATCTGCGCTTACATAGCCCAGCACCGAAGAAAACCTTGAACCATATAGAGTGGCCAGATAAGCAACTGTTTCTAAGGGCAGGTCGTGCTGCTGAGCGGCCTGTTCTATATCCTGGGCTGGTACGGCTGGTGCTCCCGGAAGCGGGGTGTCTGCTGTAGTACAGGGAGCTTGCACGCTAAATTTCTTACAAACTAAGTCTAAGACTTCCTCGGCTATGGCACGATAGGCTGTTATCTTGCCACCCAGCACGGTGATATAGCCTTTAATGCCGTTCTTTAGCTCGTGGTCCACTAGTTTATGCGCCCGTGAGGTGTCAGATGCCGTCTTGTCCCCTGAGGCGACAAGAGACCTGAGGCCAGCCATGGCATAGTAGATATCATCCGCTCCGAACTGGGGAAAGTAATGACGCATTTCTGTGACCAGATATTCTACGTCTGATGCGCTGGCGTGTATGGTATCCAAATCGGCGGTGTAGTCTGTATCGGTGGTGCCGATGAGGGAGTGTTCACGCAGGGGGGTTATGAAGAAAAGGCGGCCATCACTCTTGGCAAACAGTACCAGGGCATTATTAGAAACTTTCTTGGTCAACAGATGGATGCCTTTGGTTCGGCGTAATCTATCTTTGCTCTGGATATTTAGCTTTTCCCACATCAGGTCTGCCCAGTGCCCACCAGCATTAACTACCATGCGTCCGTTGGCGATGTAATTTTCTCCGGTGAGCGTATCTTTTACCTCAATTCCATGCACAACGTCGTCTTTAGCTAACAAATTTATAGCCGCGGCGTGGTTCAGGATGCAGGCACCATTCTCGGCGGCAGATAGTAGGTTCTCCAGGCAAAGTCTCTCCATGAACTCTGCCTGACAGTCGTAGTAAAGATATGAGCCTACAAGCCCGTTAATATCTGCAAGGCCCGGTTCTACCTCTAAGGTTTTTTGCCGGGAGAGGCGACGCCAGCGGGGTATGCCCTTGCCCTTTGCCAGGAAATCATAGAGGTATAAACCAAACGGCAAGGAGAACCGGTAAAAGGGCTCGCTGCGCAGTGCCGGGATGATGAACTGGAGTCTGTGTACTAGATGAGGGGCGATTTTAAGAATGATTTCTCGTTCCCGTAAATCTTGCCTGACTAACCCGAATTGCATGGTACGAAGGTAGCGCAGTCCCCCATGAATGAGCCGGGTAGAGCGGGAGGTGGTACCGTGGGCAAAGCCCGCTTTTTCCACCAGCAATGTATTGAGGCCGCGGAGGGCAGCGTCATGGGCAATACCTGCTCCAACAATACCCCCACCGACCACAATCAAATCGAAGTTCTCTCCCCTGAGTTTGTCGAAATCTCTTTTCATGCCAGATTTTCTCGTTTTACTCTAAGCTCCATCCGTGGGCACGTTCTACGGCACGCTTCCAGTTCCTAAAAAGGGTCTCACGCCTGTCGGTATTCATCTGCGGCTCATAGATATCAGCGGCGTGCCATCTTTGGGTTACCTCATTGGTGTCCCGCCACATACCAACTGCCAGCCCTGCCAGGTAGGCGGCTCCTAGGGCAGTGGTCTCAGCTACTGCCGTCCGTTGAATAGGAATTCCCAGAATATCGGCCTGGAACTGCATTAGGAACGAGTTGGCAGTACCGCCACCGTCCACCCGTAGCAGCGGGATACGAAGGCCAGCCTCAGCTTCCATAGCTTCTACAACATCCCGGGTCTGATAGGCGATGGCCTCAAGAGTGGCCCTTACCAGGTGCTCTCTGGTGGTGCCCCTGGTAAGCCCCACAACGGTGCCCCGGGCGTACATGTCCCAGTAAGGAGCACCAAGACCTACAAAGGCCGGGACGAAGTAGACCCCACCGTTGTCAGCTACAGAGCAGGCCATGGCCTCACTCTCGGCGGCGTCCGTGATGATTCTCAGGCCATCCCGGAGCCACTGTACTGCCGCACCTGTGATGAAGATACTCCCCTCCAGGGCATAGCTTACTCTATCGTTCAGCCCCCAGGCTACAGTGGTAATCAGGCCTTTCTGGGAGGGAACCGGACTATCACCGGTATTTAGCAGAACGAAAGAACCTGTCCCATAGGTATTCTTGGCCATCCCCGGGTCGTAGCAGGCCTGACCAAAAAGGGCCGCCTGCTGGTCGCCAGCGATAGCTCCTATGGGTATCTGGGAATCACCGAGAAGACCAGAGGCGGTCTCGCCGTAGACCTTACTGGAGGGCATAACCTGGGGGAGAACAGCTTCGGGTATTTCCAGGGTGGCGAGGAGTTCCCTGTCCCATTGGAGAGTGTTTATATTGAACAGCATGGTACGACAGGCATTAGTATAATCCGTAACGTGGGCCTTACTGCCAGTCAGGTTCCAGATAAGCCAGCTATCCACTGTTCCAAAGAGGAGGTCGCCCTTTTGGGCACGGTGTTGCCCCTGTGGTATGTGGTCTAAAATCCAGCGAAGCTTGGTAGCAGAAAAGTAGGCGTCGATGATTAGTCCTGTCTTCTCCTTAATAGGCTGGTCCAGGCCCTGTTGCTTTAACTCTTCGCACATTGAGGCGGTACGTCGACATTGCCATACTATAGCATTGCTTACTGGCTCGCCGGTATGACGGTCCCATACTATGGTTGTCTCCCGCTGACCGGTAATACCTATCCCCTTTACTTGGGAGACGGATACCCCCGCCTTCTGTATAGACTCCTGAGCTACCGCAAGTGAAGCCTGGAAGAGCTCGTTAGGGGACTGCTCGACCCAACCCGGCTGGGGGTATATCTGCTGTATTTCCCGGTAGGCCTTGGAGACGGTCTGCCCTTCTTCATCAATGAGCAGAGCAGTGCTTCCGGTAGTTCCCTGGTCTATTGCCAGGATATAGCTTTTGCTCGGCATAGATATTGTTCCACTGAATAGCTGCGTGCACTTCAGACTGTAGCACGGTGAGAAACGGGCGTCAACTATCAGGAAGTAGCAGCCTTGGTATCACCTGTGCTAAGATTGCGTGAGAAAAGTCGAGTGAAGGCCACACAATAGCAGCAGTATCTAATAAAATCACATGCTGATAGGAAGGACTAATACATGAGCGAGATTATTGCCGAAACAACTGCGGGCAAAATCCGGGGCATCATGGAGCGAGAGGTTATTACCTTCAAAGGCATTCCGTATGGTGGGCCGACTGGCGGGAACCGGCGTTTTCTGCCGCCGATACCACCGGAGCCGTGGACGGGTGTGCGTGACACCACTGACTATGGGCCAACCTGTCCGCAAGTAGGACAGATAGCAGACGAAGGTAGAGCGGCCAGACCTGTCTTTGGGCAAGTAAGAGTGTTGCCTCAGAGTGAAGACTGCCTGGTACTGAATATATGGACACCAGTCATGGGAGACGGTGGGAAGCGCCCGGTTATGGTCTGGCTTCATGGTGGCGGCTTCGGGACGGGTTCGGGTTCGTCGGTAATGTACAATGGTGCCGCACTCGCCAAACGTGGTGATGTCGTCGTGGTTACAATAAACCACCGGCTCAATGTCTTCGGCTACCTGCACCTGGCAGACATTGCCGGCGAGGAGTATACCGGCTCGGGTGTGGCCGGAATGCTGGACATTATACTGGCTCTGGAGTGGGTCCGGGACAACATCGGGGGGTTTGGTGGTGATGCGGGCAACGTGCTGATTTTCGGTGAGTCCGGTGGTGGTAGCAAGGTCGGCAAGATGCTGGCGATGCCTTCAGCAAAGGGCCTGTTTCACCGTGCTGTTATTCAGAGTGGTCCGGGGCTACGGGGGGTAGAGCCGGACGAAGCTAACGGTATGACCGAACAGCTTCTGGCAGGACTGAATATCAAGGCAAACGAGATTAAAAAACTTCAGGCAATGCCGGTAGGCGAGCTGTTGAGTGCTGTTAACACACTGTTGGTGGAACAGACTGCCGATGGCATGATAGGTGTACCTGTTGCCGGTGGAGCCCTGATGCGGTTTGCGCCGGTAGTGGATGGTAACTATCTCCCCGCCCATCCGTTCGACCCTGTAGCCGCACCGACGGCAGCGGATGTCCCCCTGATGATTGGTTGTAACCGGGATGAATCCGCACTCTTCCTGGCGGCTGACCCTCGGCGCCGTCGGCTTGAAGAGTCAGAATTACGTGAGCGGCTGACACCCCAGCTCGGTGATAAACTGGATAGGATACTCAGCATTTACAAGAAGACGCGGCCTGATGCTACGCCTTGGGACCTGCTAATCGGGATTACGAGTGAAGGATTCAGGATGGCGTCTATCCGGCTTGCCGAACGTAAGGCAGCGGGTGGTCCTGCCCCGGTATACATGTACCTGCTTACCTGGGAATCTGACTACCTTGGCTACCTCTTTAAAGCGTGTCATGGTCTCGATATTCCGTTCATTTTTAACAATGTCGATGATGCGGCCCTTACTGGCGAGCGCCCTGATAGATACGAGCTGGCCACATCAATGAGCGAAGCGTGGCTTGCCTTCGCAAGCAGCGGAAATCCCAACCACCCGGATATACCGGAATGGGAACCATATTATGCCAACAACCGTACCACGATGCTTTTCGATGTTCCATGCCGGGTAGTGGTAGACCCGTATCGTGAAGAGCTTGATGCCTGGGGGGATTTCGAGGTGAATCTTCCTTAGTCCGGATATATGATTGGGAGACTAGGTAGTAACTTGTTGCCGTCTATAATTACAGAGGTCAATAACCATAGTCGGACCACCAAGCGGCAAAATAAGGCCTTGTTTTTGCCGCTTCGCTCTGGTATGATTAGTAATATGATGCAATGACAGAAAGGGGTACTCAGACATGAATCTATCACGACCGAACTCAGATGATGCGACTAGGACAGCGAACCGCTCACGAAGCGTGGTTCCGATGAGCGGTCTTTGCTCTCGCTGTATTGATACCTGCACCGGCAACTGTGAGGTGTTCAAAGCCTCATTTCGCGGGCGGGAGCTTATTTATCCTGGGCCTTTTGGCGAGATAACCGCTGGTGGTGATAAGGACTATCCTGTTGATTACTCACATCTTAATATCCAGGGGTACGCTCTTGGCGCCAAAGGACTCCCCGAGGGCGTCGAAGCAAGTCCTGACACGGCCACATTCCCGACGGTAAGCACTGAGGCCGAATATGGCTGGGATAAGAAGGTAAGGATGAAGGTGCCGATATTCACCGGTGCCTTAGGTTCGACCGAAATTGCCCGTAAGAACTGGGAGCACTTCGCTGTTGGTGCGGCTATCAGCGGTGTCACGCTGGTGTGCGGAGAGAATGTCTGTGGTATCGACCCGCAATTGGAGCGCGATTCCAATGGTAAGGTGGTAAAGGCACCGGACATGGATCGCAGGATTGAGATATACCGACGCTACCACCAGAGATATGGCGAAATCCTGGTCCAGATGAATGTGGAGGATACCAGGCTCGGTGTGGCTGAGTATGTCAGCAAGAAGCATGGCCTGGATACCATTGAATTGAAGTGGGGACAAGGTGCCAAGAGTATCGGCGGAGAAATTAAGGTAAGCAGCCTGGAGCGTGCCTTGGAACTTCAGAGGCGGGGTTACATCGTTACTCCTGACCCTTCAAATCCTGTGAACCAGGCTGCCTTTCGGGATGGAGCTATCAAGGAGTTCGAGCGGCACAGTCGGCTGGGCTTTATTGATGAAGAAAGCTTCTATGCAGAGGTCCAGCGTCTGCGAGACCTGGGATTTCAGCGTGTTACGCTGAAGACCGGAGCTTATGGCCTGCGTGAGCTGGCGATGGCAATCAAGTGGAGCTCTAAGGCAAAAATTGACCTGCTCACAATAGATGGTGCTCCTGGGGGAACCGGTATGAGCCCGTGGCGTATGATGCAGGAGTGGGGTATGCCCAGCTTATACCTGCATTCAGCCGCATACGAGTTCTGTAAGAAGCTGGCGGATAAGGGTGAACGGCCTCCCGACGTTGCCTTTGCTGGCGCCTTCAGCAGCGAGGATGGAGTATTCAAGGCGCTTGCGCTGGGTGCTCCGTTCGCCAAGGCAGTCTGTATGGGTAGAGCACTCATGATTCCCGGGTTTGTCGGCAGGAACATCAGCAATTGGCTTGAAGAAGGCAAACTACCCAATACGGTAGGACAGTTTGGGTCGACAGTGGAAGAGATATTCGTGAACTACGAAGACGTCAAGAATATCGTTGGCTCGGATGAGATAAAGAACATACCTCTGGGAGCAATAGGAATTTACAGTTATTCCGAGAAGATTCGAGTGGGACTTCAGCAATTGATGGCTGGCTCCAGGAATTTCAGCGTGGCGACAATCTCCCGGAGGGACCTGATGTCATTAACAGAGGAGTGCACTAAGGTTACTGGAGTACCCTATCTGATGGATGCGTACCGTGAGGAGGCAATGGAGATTCTCGGATAGCTGGGGCAAGTAGAGCGTTTTGTCCTGTAGAATTAGATGGAGATGTGAGAAGTCTATGGTGGAAATAGATAAAGAGCTTCTTAGGGATATGCTGTCTCGCTACCAGGGCAGGGGGAGTGACCTGATACCACTCCTGCTTGAGGTTCAGGCGCAATTCAGTTATCTACCTGAGGAAGCAATACAGTTGATTGCCGATTTTCTTGATATGCCGGAAGGTGAGATATATTCGGTATCGTCTTTCTATTCGCAGTTCCGTCTAACACCAGTCGGGAGGCAGCTTGTAGCGGTGTGCCGGGGTACGGCATGTCATGTCCGTGGTGCTTCGCGAATTCTCGGCGAGATTTCAGAGGAAATCGGCGTTGCGGAGGGTGAGACCAGCGATGACATGGAATATACTCTGGAGAGCGTTGCCTGTATCGGCTGTTGTGCCCTGGCACCCTGCATCAAGGTCAATAATGATGTCCACGGTGAGATGACGGCGCAAAAAGTGGAAGAACTGTTTGCAGCTCCGGTTAACTGACCTGCAATCTGGTGTCGCGGCAGGCGCTGACTTCGCCCTGCATTTAGATTCCTAGCAATTGATAATTGACTATAAGCGGGCTGGGTCTGTCATTGAATAGGTCTATTCGGGGCAGGTCGGGGAGCTTCAGGGTCTGGTTGTTGCTATTCAATGACCTCCTCTAGTATCAGTTCCTTAATCTCTTCGTCCGACATGCCGAGGATTTCCTTCAAGGCACTTTCGTTATGCTCACCCATAAGCGGGGCGCGTTCTACTTCAACCGGGCATTTGGAGAATTCATAGGATGGTGCCACGCCGTGGTATGTTCCAATCTCAGGGTGGTCCAGTTCATGGTAAACGTGGCGGTGCTTAAGCTGCAGGTCATGCTCTATCAGGTCTTCGCCGGTAGCGACGATACCGGAGGGTACCCCGGCGGCCTGCATCATGCTCATCACTTCTTCCGGGGTGCGGTTGACTGTCCAGGTTGCTATCAGTCTGTCCAGTTCTTCTTCGTTCTCTTTTCTCCCCTGAAAGGAGTTGAATCTGGGATCGCTGGTCCATTTTGGATTGCCGATGACCTTGCAGAAGCTCCGCCATTCCTCATCAGTGTATACGGCAATGACGCACCACCTGTCTTCCCATTGGCAGCGGTAGACGCCGTGGGGGGCAGTGTAAGGAGAGCGGTGCTTTACATCAAATTCGTACTCCTGCAACTCCCGCCCCGTATACAATCTCTTTACGGGTACGGGTTCGTCAGCTAACTGCAGCCTTCTTACCACATCGTCGGGGTGGATGTTCCTTGTCCATTCTTCAATGCGACGGTCGAGTTCTTCTTCGTTCTCTCTTCTTGCCCGGAGAGTGCTGAAACGCTCATCCCTGGTCCAGGCTGGGTCGCCGAGAATCTTGCAGAAGCTTTTCCATTCTTCATCGGTGTAGACCCCGATGGCACACCACCTGTCTGTATGGCGGTCACGGCAGGGATAAGCATTGTGGGGAGCGGCGTATTCAGATTGGTTTCCTATTCTGGTGGCTACCCGCTTGTTAACTACATTATCCAGAACTAGAGGTGACAGCAGGTGAACCCCGGCCTCATACTGGGAGAGGTCTATGTACTGGCCCTTACCGGTGCGGCGCCGGTAATCGAGGGCTGCCAGGATTGCCAGTACACTGAAACGGGGTGCTATGATGTCTGTATAAGCCCCGACACTTGCTGGCTCACGGTCAGGCCAGCCAGTGATGGTGGTTAGGCCTACCAGGTTGACTAACTGTGTGCCGAATCCGGGGTGTCTTGAGTGAGGGCCGGTCTGTCCCTGCATGCAGGAGCTGAGCATGATGATATCTGGCTTTACCTTGACCAGTTCCTCGTAGCCAAGCCCCATCCTTTTCAATACCCCCCCGGCAAAGTTCTCGACGACAACGTCTGCCCAGGTGACGAGTCGCTTGGCAATTTCTATACCCCTGGGGTCGGTCAGGTTGAGGGCAATACTGCGCTTACTGGCGTTCCATATACCGAAACTACCGCCCCGGTTGTACCAAGGGTTAAATGGCTCTGGATAGTCATCTTTGAATGGGCCAAATTGTCGGAAGATTTCAGGGTGACTCCGGCTCTCTATTTTGAGCACATCTGCCCCCTCGTTGGCCATCATCCGGGTTATGAAGGTCCCCGCGATAACTATTGTGAAGTCCAGGACTCTTATTCCCTCGAGTAGTCTTTGCTGCATGTTTCTGTCCTCTTCCTAGATAGCTAAGCTAGATAATACCTGCTTGCTTCAATTTCGAGATTTCTTCAGTCGGGATACCCAGTTCCTCTTCGTAGATTTCTCGGTTGTGTTCGCCGATGAGCGGGGCGTGGCGTGTTATTTTAACTGGCGTTTCTGAGAGCTTGGCAAAGGGACCGGGGTAAGTTAACGTGGTGCCTAACTCGGGGTGTTCTATATCTACCCAAAACTCCCTGTCGCCGAGTTGCGCACTCTCCAGTAAGTCCATCGTATTAAACTGGGGATAAAACAGAATACGGTGCTGAACGGCTCCCTCCAGCAGTTCCAGCTTGGTGTGTGACAGGAAGAACTTAGCGGTGGGTTCCTCGAGGCGGTCCATTATTTCCTGGGTAACTTCAGCGTAATCGAACTCCTCCCAGTCAAATTCCTTGAGGAAATCGGTAGCCATGCCCTCACTATCCAACCAGTGAACGAATGCCACGTTCGTTGCAACCCTAAACGTGCCGGGCATATATACCCAGGTGACCAGCCCGTCCTTACAGGGCCAGGTGCGTGTAATCTGGACGCCGGGATTACGCATTCCCCCTCGCGGCTGAAAACGCTGTCGCAAATCCCAGCCGACTTCACCTGACTGTACCAGGGCGGTCTGTATTGATATGTCGATAAACTGGCCTTCTCCGGTCATCTGTCGGTAATAGAGAGCCATCATGGCAGATAAGGAAATGTCCAGACTTGCCTGGAGATACGCCTGAGAGTGATGACTCATTCGTAGCGGTGGTCGGTCGGCATCGCCAATTGAGAACATCCGCCCGCCCATTGCCCAGAGCACGATGTCGGGGGCTTTGAGGTCTCGATACGGCCCTGTTTGTCCAAAAGGGGTGACTGCAATCATGATAATGCTGGGATTGACCCTCTCCAGGTCGGAGTATCCCAGACCGAGACTGTCCATGTACCCCGGCGGAAATGACTCGAGTACGAAATCGGTACCCTTGGCCAGTCTCTTAAAGAGTTCCTGTCCTTCAGGTTTCTCAATGTCGAGGGTGATACCTCTCTTGCTGGTATTGAAAGCAAACCAGTGGAGGCTTTTTTCGGGGTCGACCTCATCGTGATAGAAGGGTCCCAGGTTCCGGGAGGGGTCACCACCGGGCTTTTCCACTTTGATGACATCAGCACCGAGGTCACCAAGTAACTTGCCACCGAGTTGGCCTTTTTCGTCGGTCAGGTCAAGGACGCGGTAGGGGCTGAGCATACCCTCTGTTTCTTCTGGTGTTGTCATGTTGTTTGGTACTCCATTCTAGGGAGACTTGACATAAATGGGGTCGAGTGTGGTTATCTTGAGCCTCCAGAATTCTACCTGCCATTATCGCTTTTACGTGTGGTATTTGTCAAAATGGCTTGTGTAGTAGAGCGTGTTGATTGTACCATCCAATAACGTGAGATGTTTCTGATGCCGAGACCATTCATATAACCAGTTCATGGCAATTCGCTCCTTGGTCTGGTAAACTACGTGTCAGAATTTTCACAAAGTTGTTAACTCCAGAATAACAGGATAAAAATTGCAATTATCGCCTAAAAAGAAAGTCCTCCTTTTTGTGGCTATTGTTTTCCCCTTGACCTGGCTCATTGACTTGGTGAACTGGCTGCTGGGCGGTACTGATAATCTGATTATGTTCACGGTGCTGATGGTGGTGGCTATGTTCGTTCCGGCTGTCGTGGCGGCTATTATCATGCAGTGGGTGACCAAGGAGAAACTGCGTGACGCCGGTGTGAAATGGGGGAAGAAACGCTATATTCTTAAGGCCTATCTGCTGATGCTGGCGATTGCGCTGGTGACCTACGGGCTGACGCTGGTGGTAGGCTGGGGTCGGATTGATAGCGATGCATCCACTTTGAAAGAGTTCCTCGACACCCTGGGAGTGACGGCAGATATACCGTCGTCAGTGCTTCTCGGGGTAGTCGGCTTCACGGCGTTGTTCACCGGGGTCATCGTAAATACGACCTACGCCTTTGGTGAGGAATTTGGTTGGCGAGGATTCCTCTTACCCAATCTCCTCCATCTGGGCAAACTTAAGGCCTGCCTCATATCCGGGGTGATATGGGGGGTGTGGCATACACCCCTTATTTTAATGGGTCATCTCTATGAAGGCTATCCGGTATTGGGTGTCCTCATGATAACCATAATGTGTGTCTTTCTCGGTATCATCTTTGGCTGGCTCAGGATTGCTTCAGGTAGTCTCATACCTGCTATCGTGGCCCACGCAGCGCTCAATGCCCAAATGCTGGCCTACTTTCCGTCGTTCCTCGTGACCGATGTTGATCCTGTCCTTGGGGGTGGAACGGGTATAATCGGGCTGGGTGTCATGGGTGTAGTAGCACTCTGGCTCGTAGTCACACGTAGAGTCAGATAAGTAGTATAGAGTATCGGTGCTGTGGCCGATATCACGCTTTCGGTGACATTTTCCCCTCTCTAAATGCGTCTTTTATATCTATTCTGTTTAGCCCAGACATCCGCTATGACTAAAGTACGTATTATGCAGCATACCAAATCACTATTGTACGCGGTCGGCATAGCACTTATAGTGAAATTAGGATGAAAAGGCAGACAACATCGCCACCAGTATCAGAGATAGAGCTCGGTGTAATGGCCCCTCCGCCGGTGAGGGAGGCGGTTGTCGAAGAGCAGGCTGAGTTCAGTTCTGAACCAGAGCAGCGTATTTCGCGAAAGGGGCGAGAGATAAAACCCCTGCCTCTGGTACTGTCAATGCTGGGACTGGCTCTGTTGCTGATGATTCCTATGCTCTTGCTTCTACAAAAGTTGCAGTCCTAGACCTCTGACCGTTGTAGTTGTGAGCCGTTACTCTCCGTCTGTTAAGGTGGTGTGCATGTAGCATGCTTGCCATTTTGCTGTATATATCGGCAGCACATATCACATATTTACCACTATATTGCTGCGGAACACCAACCGATATCTAACTTAACGGCTGTAAGATAACCAGTAGGTGTGGTACTGCACCGTAGCAATTTTGCCAAACCGGAAGGGGGGCTGTAGACCGTGGGAAGGTACCTTTGTATTGCTGGGGCGTCGCGAGGAGGCCTGGAGTCAGAGTCTGGGCTAAGGGCTATTCGTGTACCCTTGGCCCTGATACGCGCTGGATACAAGCTAAGCTCTCTCATTCCTGAGGAAGTAACAGGACTTGATAAGAGTTTTAGAGACCACGGTATAGGTCCCGAATTGCGTCACCTGAAGCAAAAAGACCTCAAGCATCTTATCGAGGCGCCGGATGCTCTTGAGATTGCCATCGTCCGTGATGGCAGAGAAAAAGTGCGCATATACATAGAGTAACCGGTGTGTGTTCTCTCTGCTGCCGGAACACTCGGCGAGACAACTACATGGACAGTCCTGCCCGGTAGCCGTCGTTAATAGCCTCCCGGATACGCTGGGGCTTGGCAGCGTCACCGATGCAGTACACCTCGGGTACCTTACCTTCGAGAGCCTGGTATAATGCGTTATTCGGCTGGTAACCGACAGCCAGGATAATCGAATCAGCCGGAATCTCCGTTTTCTTTTCTTCTGCGGTAACAGTCACGCTGTTTTCTGCTATTTCCTCACAGCTGGCACCAGTTATCATCACCACCTCTTTGGCCCGTAACCCATCAAGGAGCCGACGCCTCACCATCGGTGACATATCGTTGGCCATCCGCTTCAGCATTTCGACAATAGTTACGTGCTTGCCCTTTTCTGCCAGGAAGTGTCCCGTCTCGCAGCCGACCATACCACCCCCGATGATTACCACGTTCTGACCTACCTCTCTGCCAGCGAGAACGTCCTGAGCGGTTACCACGTTTGGGTTGTCTACGCCTGGCATCTCGGGTATTATCGGGGTACCACCAACAGCAATAACTAAGGCATCTGGCTTATCCCCAATAATCGCGTCGGGAGTTGCTTCGACATTCAACCGGCTATCGACACCAGCCCTGGTTAACTGGTCTGACATGTATGCCGTCAGGAGTGCGATTTCCTCCTTGTACGGTGGCAGGGCTGCCACAATCAGCTGTCCACCCAATTCAGGAGCCTTCTCATAGAGCATCACCTGGTGTCCTCTTAGAGCGGCTACTCTGGCAGCCTCCATCCCGGCTGGACCGCCGCCAATGACCACGACCTTCTTGACCTTATCCGCAGGCTGAATATGATACTCCCTTTCCCGCCCCATGGCAGCATTCACGGCACAGGCGGTACCCCGGCCTTCGGTGACAGGGCGTTCAATACAGTCCATGCAGTTGATGCAGGGGATGATTTCATCCAGTTTTCCATCGGCGGCCTTGTTGGGTAGTTCGGGGTCAGCCATGAGACGCCGCCCAATCGAGATGAAGTCTGCCTTGCCCTGCTCAAGGACTTGTTCTCCTAGTTCGGCGTCCAGCCTGCCGACAGCAATAACAGGGACGCTGCTGACTTTCTTGACTTCCGCAGCGATGGGTACGAGGAATCCGGGCATATCGCATATCGGGGCACGGATAGCGAAGGAATAGGCACCGTATCCGGAGACATGGATGGCATCGGCCCCGGCTTCGACAAACATCGGGACGGTCTGCCTGGTCTCTTCAATGGTGAGGCCGTCCTCGAACCCGAATTCTTGGCCATTTAGGCGGGGCCAGACCGGATAGTCAGGCCCGACCACCTCTCTGATGGCCTGGAGAATTTCAATCATGAACCTTGCCCGGTTATCCACCGTGCCACCGTATTTGTCGGTACGCTGGTTGGTGGATGGAGAGAGAAACGAGGCGACCAGATACTGGTGGGCGCCATGTACCTCCACCCCGTCGAGACCAGCCTCCTTCGCTCGCCCTGCCGCGGCAGCAAACCATTGTACTCTCTGGCTAATTTCGTCGAGAGTTAGCTCGTGGGGAGGGGTGCCGGTTACACCCATGACACGGGCAGGCACCGTAACCGCAGATGGGCCTACCTGAGCACGTTCCCCGTTCCTCAGTTCCCAGCTGGAGTGCTGCAATTGCACGGCAATCTTGGCACCGTATTGGTGGACTATCTCAGCCAGTTCTTTAAAACCGGAGATATAGCTGTCATCACCGAGAGTTAATTGAAAGTTGGAGGCATTACACTCAAGGGATGGTGCTGTTACTTCCACAATAATCAGGCCGACGCCACCCTTGGCCCTGGCTTCGAGATAATCGATGAGTCTCTGGCTGACGTAGCCTCCTTTGTCGTGGTAGCCGGTTCCCATCGGCGGCATCACAATCCGGTTCTTCACCTGCATTTTCCCAATCTGCCCCGGCTCAAAGAGTCTCTTGAAATCTCCACTCATTTATCAATACCTCTTTTCCTTTATCTGCAGTAAAGCATATTCTTGTCTCTAACTACTCACTTTACGGTACAGGACGACGTGTTTGTAGTCAACCATGACATCAAAGCAGGTTCTAATAATATCCAGGTATTCGCTGTAGGCGGCATCTTCTCCGTTGATTGTCTCGATAGTGATGCGACGTACCGGCTGGAACTGCCGTATCAGCAGGTGTTGCAGGAAGCCCAGGTACTCTGGCAGGCGGGGGTCATCGGGGGGCACATTGAATGTTAGAGCCCGGCCATTTCGCCGAGAAATAATGACCAACCGGTTGCTCTGGTAAACGAGGTGTGTGCCGGCAATGCGTTTCGGTAGTGGCCTCTTGGTTGCCTCAAGCTGAACTCCGCAGAGTGAAGCCGGGTCGGTGGCATTAACCCAATAGACCGCATCTTCTGGCAGCTTCCGCTGCAGTATGTGGAATGCCTGGTGTGAAATGAATTGAGGTCCGGGTATACCGTGAAAGAAGTAGCCAGCCAGTACCTCACCCGACAGCTCCATCAGCCGTAGTGCCCGAAAGATACTCGACCAGCGAAATGGTGGGGATTCCCTTTCGAGCAGTTCCCGAAAGAGGATACCGTAGCGGTCCAGCAGCAGCCTTGCCCGGTCTTTCTTCCTTTCCTCGGCTTCAATGATGTCCTCAGTTGATTCAGGAGTGGGAAGCTGAAACCAGTTACCGGCGAAGGGAATCGAGCCCTTCCACCGTGAGAAGCTGGCACGGCTGGCAACCCGACGGCGACCTCGAATGTGGGGCCCTGTCTTTGTAGTGGTTGTCTTCGGCACTTTGTATCGGTTCTCAATACCCTTCCGGAGTGCGGCGAAGGTATCGTTGGTGACCTTTCCCTGCCAGACTTCCTTCCAGAGACGGTCCGATAGCCGGTCCGAGCGGTATTTCGATATGTCCATTAAAGTGGCGAAGTCATACCGCCCGATGGCATGGGGGAAAAGCTCCTCAAAAATCGTTTCGTCGTCTGGCTGAGCATCACTGTCGGGTGCTCCGTTATCCACCTGCATCAGGTCAAGGTCGGACTCGAAGCAGAAGGCGACACGACGGTTCCCATTGCCGACCCACCGCAAGTCACCTTCCTGCATGATGGTATCGAGCCAGGAGGTAGAATAGGGGTGTAAACGTGCTGGGAGAAACTCCGTCTCCCACATTTCCGCCGGTACCGGCAGGCACAGTAGCTGCTCGATACAATGGAATAGCCCCTCAACGCTGTCTTCAGGCTGTGTTACTCCCTGGTAGTGGGCCAGAAATAGAGGTAACCACTCTGCATCGACAGGCTCGAAGACCGGCACGGCACCAGCTCGCATCAGCCTCAGCAGAACCTCGAAATTCTCGCTATCACAGACCTCATCATCGGTGGCGCCTGTTATCAACTGGCCCATGATGACCTTCTGGGAGTCAATCAGGTCTTCCAGGGCAAGTGACAGACGCTGATTCTCAATCCCGAGTGTGGTGCGGATAAACTCAAAGCTCGCTGGGCCGTAGAACTGCAGCCATTCACCCAGCACCGAAGTCAAAACTTCATCACGGTCGTCATCGGGGGCTTCGAGACTGCTACGTGGTACAGTCATGCTAGGAAGCAATGGTTCAGTCGGCACTTGTTCGGTTCCGTAGAGGCCATAGATTACTCGTGATTTTGTCTCCAGGGCGACTATCATTGATTCTGATGCCTCTGATGGGACGATTCGTACCAGTCTGTCCGATACGGATTCAAGTAACGAATCAATCTCTACGCCGTGGTCGTTGTGTATTGCCTGTAAAAGGCGTTCCCACTCGGAGGCTGGAATGAGCAATCGTTCCTTTACCCAGTCCACCAGGTCGCGAGGAGCTTCCGGTGAGTATCCCGGTGCCAGGCGCTGTCGTTTCAACTCGAACTGCCCGATGATGTCAGGTGCGATCTGGGGACGGAGACCCGGGGTAAAGACGACGTGCTCGAGCAGGTCACCACGCAGCTTTGAGGTTGTTCCGGCTGTCGGTTCGTCACCCATGTACATGTATTCATTGGTCTGTTTCCACGAGATACTCTGCGCCATCGGACTCGGGTGGCTGGTGTGTGCCTCGGACCACTGAATTGCCCCAGACTCCAGTTCCGCCAGCACCTGTTGCAAGCTCTTTAGGTCAAACTCGTCGAGGAGACAGGTACGCCATGTCTCAAGCAAGATAGGGAAGTCATCATATTGCAAAACCGCTTCCAGCAGCTTCTGGGAGCGGAGTCGGCTCATCCAGAGCGGCATCCTTTCGCTGAGCCGGTTGCGGGTAATAAGCAGGGAACGGCCGGCGCATTCACGGAACCTGGCACCGAAAAACCCCGAACCCTCGAGGCGCTTTCTCAGTAGCTGCTCCACATTGACACTTGATACCAGCGATAACACCTCGTCGCCGCTGACCTCATGGGGTAATTGCAGTACGATGTGGTCATTGCTGGCGTACATCTCCAGGCGGTGCCCGAAATGCTCCTCCCAGGCGGCATCCAGGACCATAGCGAAGGGGCGGTTAA
>Ga0209427_10000044_pt1 | contig 96984 bp, 80 predicted proteins | sample DeeMarSWOR136_30_FD_187465 | JGI IMG/M metagenome (GOLD analysis project Ga0209427, IMG submission 187465) | Marine sediment microbial communities from White Oak River estuary, North Carolina - WOR-1-36_30 (SPAdes) (version 2) | ecosystem: Environmental > Aquatic > Marine > Intertidal zone >... | reverse complement strand
TTGGCCGTTCTACTGCCCACCATCTTGACAATCTGGATATGCGTCTGGATATACAAGGTCATCCAGGACAATATTAGCGTATATGTAAGTAAGGGTCTGGTTCGCCTGATAATGTTCGTCCAGCGCGAGCCAGGCTTCTCAAAAGACCAGCTTAGCGACATCTTGGTCGAAGGCGCTGCTGGGTCCGTAATAGGTTTTCTTGTTGCTCTGGTTATCGTTTGCGTAGTAGGAGCGATGTTGGCAAACGTGGTCGGAAAGGCCGTCTGGCGAATGGTCGAAGAATTCATAACGAATGTACCCTTCTTAAGACGCGTGTATCCTTATGTCAAACAGGTTACAGATTATGTGCTGACACCGGAGGAGCAAGAGAGACTCTTCTCGAGAGTGGTTGCAGTTGAGTATCCCCGGAAGGGAGTATGGTCCATCGGTCTGGTGACCGGCTCAGGACTCAAAAGGGTCACGCAGAACGTCGAAAAGGAATTTCTCACTGTTCTTATCCCAAATTCTCCAACACCCGTTACCGGGTATGTGATAATGGTTCCCAAAGAGCAGACCATCGCTTTGGATATGACAATAGAAGAGGCATTTAGGTTCGCAATTAGCGCCGGCGTCGTAACGCCACCCAGTCAGCAATTACCCCCAGTTTTGCCTGAGGCCGGCTCGAAAAATGAGAAAAAGTAACAACGGTTTTGTTGCAGAGTAGTTAAGGAGACTCGTTTTGCGTTTCAAGATTACGGGTAAGCACATTGACGTAACCGAAGCTATCAGAAGCCACGCAGAACAAAAGACTGCCAAGCTTCCCCGGTACTACGACAGCATCAATCAGGTTGAAGTGATTATCGACGGCAGCCAAGGGGCCAGTATCAGCGTGGAGATAATCGCAAGAGCTGAACATAGCAACGTCTTCATTGTCACAGAAACAGGCCAGGATGCTTATCGGTGTATTGACTTGGCGGTCCATAAACTTGAACGCCAGCTAAGAAGAAAAAAGAGCAAGGAACGAGATAAAAAACACACAGGCGGCACAGAACAGACCACAATATGATAAGAGCGTAACGCCGCGATCGTATCAGATAATTGTGACGTATGTGCCTGTGACTTGTGCTCTATAGCTGATTTTGGGCAGATAGACAGAATGAAATTCGCAGATTTTGTCTGTTTTGATGCAGTACTTCCCGAGCTCAAGGCCAAAGACCGTGACGGTGTGATAGTAGAGCTTGTATCCTCACTTGATAAAGCTGGGTGCCTCAAGAGGGGCAAACGTGATGATATTATCAAGGCCGTCATTGAGAGGGAAAACGAAGCAAGTACGGGAATGGGTAAAGGCGTTGCTGTGCCTCATGCTAAACACCCAGGAGTTAAAGATGTCGTTGCTGCCGTTGGCGTCAGCAGTTCCGGTGTTGACTTTTCCGCTCTCGACAAACAGCCCGTTTATTCAGTGATACTTTTGATCAGCCCTGTTAATAGTCCCGATAAACACTTGCAGGCGATGGAGAACGTTTTCAGGCAGCTGCAGCAGGAGAAGTTTCGCAAGTTCCTAAGACAATGCGATAGACCTGACCAGATTGAAGACCTGCTCAGAGAGGCCGACGAAAATCCATTTCTCTGTTGATCTGGATTCGTGGATACAATTAGGAGGCGACAAGGCCGGAAGATGCAAGCAGGAGAAGATACATTGGAGAAAGTAGTTTGCGAAGCGGAAGTTGAGATAAAGAACGCAGACGGCCTGCACATGCGCCCCGCAATGCAGTTTGTCGACCTTGCAAGCCAATTCGAATGCGATGTCACCGTCAGCAACGGCGAAAATCTTGTGGATGGAAAAAGCATCATGCAAATGAGCATGCTTGCTGCAACTTGTGGCACCAAGCTGCAGATCAAGACTGAAGGTCCGGATGCCGAGAAAGCGATTAACGCTTTGAGAGAGCTCGTGGAACACAAGCATTTCGATGAGCCGACACCTGGCGAGCAAAAAGAACTTTGAAATTTGACAAAAACATCAAATGGACATAAAGAAGGGAATAGCTGTTTCGCCGGGCATTTCTATTGCCAAGTCGCTCGTTATTGATGCGGAGGATTATCGGATACCACGACGGAACATTCTGCCATCGCAACGGATGACCGAGATCCAGCGTCTCAGAAATGCCTTTAGCGGTGCTATCGGCGAGCTGACCCGGCTCGAAGCGGCACAGGACCAGGCCGAAGGGGGCAGAATAAAGGACATCTTCGCCGTACACTTGCGCTTCCTGCGTGATAGAAGCCTGCGTAAGAAAATAACGGATTTGATTCACGCCGACTCCGTGACGGCAGAGTACGCCGTGTCGACTGTTCTGCGCGAGATTGCATCACATTTTAGTAACGTAAAAGATGCTTATATCAGCGAGCGAGCAGCCGATATCTACGACATCGAACGGCGTTTGCTAAGGCAGCTTCTTGGTCGTAGACGCGAGGACATCGAACACTTGCGCCAGGAGGTTGCAATTGTTGCTCGAGAATTAAGCCCCACCCAGACGGCTGGCTTTAATAAGAAATTTGTCAAAGGTCTTGCCACCGATGCCGGCGGACGGACAAGTCATACCGCTATCGTCGCCCGCTCGTTGGGTATCCCCGCGGTTGTCGCTCTGGAAGACCTTAGCGAACTTGTCAGCGGCGGAGATACCGTAATCATTGACGGCAATCGCGGCATCGTCATCGTAAATCCGGATGATGAGACCATCCGCCAGTATGAAAAGTACTCACAAGAATTTGCAGAGCTCGGTCACAAGCTTGACGCCATAAGGGCAAAGCCCGCTGTCACCCGAGACGGCGCCAGGATTACGTTGTTGGGCAATATCGAGTTTCCCGACGAGGCCGAGCAGGTTCTGCAAAAAGGGGGTGAGGGCATAGGGCTTTACCGAACAGAGTTTATGTATCTCAACAGGCCCACCGAACCCACTGAGCAGGAGCATTACGAAGCCTACGCCGAGACCGTCAGTGTATTCAAGCACCGCCCCGTTATAATAAGGACCGCTGACCTCGGCGCGGACAAATATACGCAGAGCAAGCGTTTTGTGCCTGAGCCGAACCCGTTCCTGGGCCTGCGGTCCATCAGATTTTGCCTGCAGAACCTTATGATGTTCAAAACTCAATTGCATGCAATCTTGCGGGCTTCGCTCCTTGGCGAGGTCAAGATAATGTTCCCGTTGATCACAAATCTGCAGGAAATGATGCAAGCGAAGATGATTTTACGCGATGTCATGGAAGACCTCGACGATGAGTCCATTGCGTACAACAGGGATATTCAAGTTGGCATTATGATTGAAACGCCGTCGGCAGCGTTAATGGCATCTACACTTGCGAGAGGCGTTGATTTTTTCAGTATCGGAACAAACGACCTTACGCAATATACTCTGGCTGTCGACAGGGGTAACGAATCGGTTTCCACCTTGTATTCGGAGGCAGACCCCGCGGTCCTCCGACTCATCAGAACCGTCATCCAGGATGCGAACAAGGCTCAGACTGACGTCGCCGTTTGTGGAGAGATGGCTTCCGAGCCCGCGCACATCATGTTGCTGCTCGGAATGGGCGTCAGGACTATTTCCCTTGCGCCGCCAATGATTCCAGAGATAAAGCAGATTATCCGCTCTGTCACGATAGAAGAGTGCAACAACATAGCGAGAAAAGTGCTGGGCATGAACTCCGAAAGGCAGGTCTCAAGCTATCTTCGCGATGCTGCCCGCAGGGTTTTGCCGGAGGCGTTTTAGAGTCTTGGTCTGGAGGTTTTAACATGGAAGGAATAAGAAGATCGCTTAGTTTGATTGTCGCGGTGAATTCTTTGCTTGTTATCCGGTCGGCGTGTGCCGCATCAGAAATGGTATCACCCAAAGCCGACACCAAATTGCAGCAGGTGGCACTTTTCAAAAATGGTTTAGGATTTTTTGTTTCAGAAGTGACATGTCCTGACGAGGAGGGTTCCTTTAGCTTCGTGCCAGTTGCCGCGGCCTCGCACGGGACCTTCTGGGTATCGTATCCAGCAAATGTCAAGGTCGAAAGCCTTGCTGCCAAACAGATACAGTTGGAGGAATGTGCTGAGGCAGTAACGATTCCCGAATTGCTGAAGTCCAATGTGGGTCGCAAGGTGCGGCTGTGTCTTACTGGCGAGGAAAAAGCGGTAATCGAGGGTGTGATAAAGTACTTAGCCGAGGACCGCGAAAGGCCCGCGCCAGATCCCTATGCACCTGGCACAACGCGGTACAGTGATGTGTATTATGATCGACGTTTTTTTCAATCATATTTGGTGATGATCGAGACGGATGAGGCAGAGGTGGGAATTAATCCCTCAAATGTTAGGAGTGTTGCACTTCTTGGGCCTGAGCCCAAAAAGACTTTCATTCGCAAAGCCAAGTCTATGCAGTTGAATGTACAGTTGGCCGCGCCGGCACCCGGAGAGAAACTTACCGTGAGCTACCTGGCCAAGGGTACGACATGGGCACCCAGCTATATGGTGGACATTAACGACAGCAAGAAGGCGCAGATATCAGCGAAAGCTGCGGTAATAAACGAGGTTTGTGATCTGGATGGCGCGGAGATACGACTGGTGACTGGATTTCCGCATTTGCAGTTCGCTGATGTAGTCAGTCCGCTGGCCCTCAAGGAAGATCTCGCGCAGTTTCTACAGGCGTTGGTCAAGGGCGAAAGCGAGCGCGGTACTTTGGGGCGGAGGGCCAGTGTAGTAGCCCAACAAAGAGTAGGTGGGTACGGTGGGTACGGTGGGTACGAGGGGCTTGTCATGCCGGAATACGGCGCGGCCGAAGCAGGAAAGGTGGCGGAGGATCTCTTTCTCTATCCGGTTGAAAACGCGCAACTCAAAAGAGGCGAAGTCGGATACTATCCGTTGTTTACCGAATCGGTGCCTTACAAGCACATTTATCAATGGAAGATACCGGATTATGTCACCGAAGAGGAACGATACGCGTATGAGGGGCGCAGAGGCGAAGAGCGAGAGCCGGAGGAGGAAGAGGTCTGGCACTGTTTGAGATTAACAAACACGACGAAAGTGCCCTGGACGACGGCACCGGCTGAGACAGTGAAGGAAGGTCAAATCTTGGGGCAGGATACGTTAAGCTACACCCCCGTACGAGGTGAAACGACGTTGCGCATTACCCAGGCGGTGAGCGTTAAGGGCGAGCAACTGGAACTTGAAACGGAGAGAAAACGCGATGCGGCTCAATTATATGGACGCCATTACGATCTGATAACAGTCGAAGGAAAGTTGTCTGTATCCAATTTTCAAAACAAATCCATCACGTTGGAGATTACCAAGACTCTCTCTGGCGAGGTTAAGTCATCACAGCCAAAGGCAAAGATTGAGACGCTGGCGCGGGGATTACGGCGAATGAATGCAGTTAGAGAGCTTACCTGGACAGTCGAGCTGGAACCGGGAGAACAGAAAAGCCTCAGTTATGTGTACGAGGTGTATGTACGACGATAAATAACGCGTTGACGTGATACTATCGGGGCGAAATGTCCTGATTGATACAGAATACAGCCTGATGTTTAAGCAATCAATTTGGTGTCTGCCCCGCTTGTCTTGAGCCTGTCGAAGCGAGCGCAGTCGGGGGGGCCAAAGGGTTAAAAATCTGAGTCCATGAGTCAGCGCAATCTACTCAGCCTGGAGGATGGAAGAACGGCTGGTCACGGATCTCGGCAAAGGCTTCTTCGATCGATAGGTCCGTGAACACTTGCCACCACCTGCCGGTATGCCGCATGTACGCCAGATTGAAACGGCCATTAGCCATGTATGAAAGTCGAGTGAACCTATCCTCAAAAAATGGCGACAGGGCGTTAGGACCTGGACAAGCGAACTTGGCGCAGAAGTACAGGCAGTTCTTGTGCCACTTAGTGTAGATATCAACTATGTAGTTGAATGTCTCGTCCTTGGGCGGCGGCTTGATGTATCGTGGCTTAAAGAGGGTCTCGACGATTTCATCGGCCTTGGCTGTGACTTGGTTCTTGACCGTATCCGGCACATGAGAAGCAGGGCGGGGGCGGTAAACCCATTGTCTTGGTGTTTTTGCCATGCTCGCAGACTCCTAAAATTATTGGCGAACTTGAGCCTATTGGCCAATTAAAGTCATTTATGATCGGCTGTCAAGATTCTGCATGGGCAATCGAGTCCCTTGGGGACAAGTCCCTTGGGGACGAGTTGCCGATCTTAGCGACTGGCTTGCTGGGACATGCAGAGTTGTGTTGACGAGACGCGAGCATTACTTGATGCGGAATCGCAAATCATTAGCATAACCGCGTTTTCCATGGGTTTTGAGTTCTCCTATACGATACTGGCCCTTCGTGGCATATAGATGAAATAGGTAGAACTCATTCTCCCTGTTCAACGGCAGTTCGATAGATACGCTGGTCTTGCTTGTGGTTGTTTCTTGTACATAACGTTCAAGATACGTAAACGGTTTCGATTGCATACGGTTTATTATGTAGTGATATTGAACGTTATCTCCCAAAGAGTCCCACGCAAACTCTGTTGGGCTTTCAAATGTAATCATATCTTCACCCAGCTCACCCCAGAGGTCCATTATGTCCCCGTTGTCCTGGGGAAGGGTCAGGTGAATGACTTTCTCCAGATCAATATCGAGGTTGACACTGCCCTCTAAGGGTATAGATACTCTGACCAGTTGCTTAAAGAAATCTCCTGGATAGCCTGGGTAGCGCCCGGGATTATCAGTATTGGCATTTATTGATACGAAAATGTTGTAATTGCCTTGTGGCAGTTCGTAAATCTTAAATCGACCTTTATTGTATTCGGTTCTTGCCTTTATGGCTCTTTGTTCAGTATCTAAATTGTTAAAAGAGAAGACGGGCTCAATTGAGGTGAACGCTTCAATCGGCTGGCCTTCAAATAGCAGATTACCCTGGAGAGCAGGTTTATCCCCCGGGGCTTCTTCGGATCTACAGCTACCAGAGAGAACGGCTGCAGATAGCCCCAAGGTCACAAAGACTGTTCGAACTGTGTTCATGATTGTGCTCCTTCTCGATAAGGTAATAACCAGTACAAAGTAACATTTTGCCGTTAAAGTTCGCACGGACCCTTGGATGGCTAAGCGAATCAATTGCAATAAAGCCCAGAACGAAGCAGGCCGTGGGCTGGTAAATCCAGTGTTGTTGTATTCTTTCCATATTGACATTCTCTGAAATTTGAACCACTGAGCGTCTTCTGTGGACTGTCCCCAGCCATTAGTAGAAAGGTGTAATAGTCTCTTTATCGCAATAGTTCTTTCGGAAGGCGTAGGGCTTTTTTTATTTCTTCAACGCATTCGGTGTTATGGATTAGATCATCTGCTCGAAACACGCCATTGGAAAGGCCGATCAAGTTTTTATGAGCTGTTCTGATGTCATTAAGTCTTCGAACCACTTTTAGAAAACTCCAGAGACGATACCAAGGAATAACAGCCGTCTTGGACATTAATTCGCTTGCCAACTTTCTTAAGTCTTCTGATGACTTTTTCTCTACATCAATGGGCAGCGAACCGGGATTTCCATAAACATTTGCATAAAATATCAGTGAATGAGTAATTCTGCCAATGTGGGCTCTTAATTGATGAATAGGGTCAATGAAAAACTTTAGGAGTATTTGACCTGTAACAAATATTAGGACGCCGCCCAAAATTGTCAGTGCAGAGGTGAGAATTGCAGCTCTCATTAGTTTATATCCCATTATTGTTTATATGGTTTCCGCGTAACGTCAGGGTCACCGGCGCGGCGAATGCAGTGTCGGAGTACGTCCAATTGGCACTCCTTACCCACGCTCTAAAGGTTGTAACCGACGGGGGGCTTTTGGCTGGGCGCGCCTGTGCCGAGAACCCTGGAGCATTGCTGCACCGTTGGAAGCTGATGGTCGGCGCTATGCTGTCCCTCAAAGACCGTGAAATCGTTCTCTATGGTACGAATGACACGCTTGGCGAACTTCGAGGGGTGCACCCAAAAATCACCATGACTATCTATCCAGACCGCTGCGACATCATTACTCACCCAGCCGCGAGGCAGCTTAATGCCTTTCGCGTTTTTTTGCGAGAAGGTCACTTGGTGTAGAAGCCCGTGCCGGTATACTTGCCAGAATTTGCCAGCCTCGCTTTCCGATCCGAGCTCTGGGAAAACATGGGTGAGTTGTTTACTGAACCTCCGATCGAGGTTGTTTTTATGGACACCGCTTTTCTGGCGTAGGTAGCGTTCCAAAAGTGGGAATGCAACCATGAGAATAACGAAGCCTGCGTTACGGTCCTCGTAGAGGCCTTTAAGAATGCCTGCATACCATGCGTTGAAGTTATCCTTGTGAGAATCCATCGTTTTCACCTCGTCTAACACAACACCGCGGCCTATTGGCGCCGCGTACGCGGCATCCTTTTGCAGCCGCTGGTTCGGACCAATTCGTATCCTTCGACCGTGCTGCCCTCGACGACGCTCGGGACAGGCAGGACGGGTGGCGTATATTATATTGCGTGAATTGCACAATGTTCCGCATGGGTCCCGTTTCTGGCGGATCAATTCCGCCAATCATCCTTGATTTTTGTGGGCTTCAAGCCCACCCTGCAATCTTTGACTACTTGTAAGCATCCTTTCTCAGGTCAACAGATAAGATGTAAACAACTCTTTCTTTAGAATCGATAGAATAGAAGACTCGGAATTTGCCTATTCTGTAGCGCCATATCGGTGGATCGTAATCGCGGAGTTTTTTGATGTTGCGTCCCCGGAATGGCTCTATTCTTATTTGCGGATAGACATACTCGTCCAGTTTTTTGCGAACAAAATTAGCATCCAGACGCGGGAACTTTCTTATTTTCTTCAGAAATTCATCTGTCTCGAAGATTCTATACTTATCCAACGAAACGTCCCTTTTTCAATTTTGCATCTTTCAGACCGCGCTTTAGACTTCTATTCAGCTCCTGGTTCTGGCGAATTTCTGCCATTTCATATTCATCTGCGTATTCATGTTCCTCTATGTATCGCAGGGTAGATGTTTCGATGAAATTTGACAACGTCCTATTGTCTTGCTCGGCGAGTCGACGCAGTAAGTTGTAGACACCATCTTTTAATCTTAGTGTTATTGTTCTTGACATATTTTAATCTCCTTGAATATAATGTACTCATATAGAATACACTACAATATATCATACGTCAAGCAAATCGTCAGGTTTTTTCTAAGATTTCTGTGGATTACTATCGTCTATATGGTTTCGGCATAAAGCAAGGCCCACCGGCGACACGAAGCAGGATACCAGTGCGGCTATCAGCTCGATCTGCTCATTCAGGAGTCAATGCTGGTATATACGGACATAGTCCACCTCGAATTTTGCGGGGAACTTGGTGTTTGAGGGGTCGCCGCCGGATGAGCCGCCGATAGCGAGATTTAGGATGATGTAGTGCGGCTGGCGGAATGGATTGGCAGCCCGCGAAGCGGGGGCCCCTACACGTTCGTCCTTGTTGAACGTTTTGCTGAGGTCGATCGTGTTGAGCAGCCGATCATCCACGTAGAGCTTGATGCTGTCGGCATCCCAGTCCATCCGCCATACATGGAACTTCGCGGACCAGTTGGGGTCGTTGAAGTCGGTAATGGGTATCTTGATGTCGTCCCACTCGGGGACCCATGGCTTTTGTGAGGCCCAGGCGGCGTTTGCGAGCAGGAGGCCTCGATAGTATTCCATGATGTCGATCTCGCCGCAACCTGGCCAGCGTCCTTTGATTCCGAGCGTCCAGAAGGCGGGCCAGAGGCCTTGACGGGTGTCGATGCGGCCTCTCATTTCAAAACGGCCGTACATCCAGTGGTGCAAACCTCTGGTCGTGATGCTTGCGGAGGTATACTCAGAATACTGGCGGCTCTCTCTCCAGTTTTTGCTATCCGGGTTGTAACGGGGGTTCTGCTTGCGCTGGCGTCGGGCCTCAATGATGAGCAGCCCGTTTTCGCATCTGGCGTTTTCGGGCTGATACCATTGAAGCTCCTTGTTGCGAACGAAGCCGGTTTCGTAGGTCCACTTGTTGGGGTCCGGGCGGCCCTCTTTGTCAAACTCGTCGGCCCAGACCAGCTTGTATTCGGCTGATGAGGTATTGTTCTTCTTGACCTCTGCTATAGAGGTTGGCTGGCGGGCGATGACGGCCGAAGTGGCCATTGGCAAGGCATATACTGTTAGAAAGACGTGGCAGAATCTCATGTGCGATTCCTTTCAGTTGTTTAGGGGTGACGGTCAAGCGCCCTTGGCCCCTTCGGCTGCGCTCAGGGCAAGCTTGAGGCTGCCACCCGGCCATGGTTATTATGGTCGGGATTGTGGCAAAAGGCAAAGAGAGAAATCAAATATCAAAAAGGGAAGGGCAAAAGGGAGAAGGGAGAAGGGAGAAGGGAAAAGGGAAAAGGCAAAAGGCGAAATTACAAATCAAAAGTCAAAAAGGTGGGATGTGGGGCAAGGGGGGGGGTAAGAAGAAGATATCTCTCGCGTAGGCAACCCCGCCCAGAGGACGGGGCTAAACACCAAATATCTTTATTTGTTGAAGTTTAAGACTGCGAATTCGCCGTGGTATTTTTTTGCGGCGGTGTCATAGGCTTTTGCGGCTTCGATTTCGTTTTGGAAGTAGCCGATGAACTTTGAATTGCCATCTGCCATTATTCGGACGGCCCATCGTTTTTCGCGCTTGTACCAGGTGAGGCCTTTGTATTTTGAGTGGAAGTTGGCTTTGTGGACCTTTCTGCGGTTTCGGTTGTTCTGTGTGCGTGTTGCGGGGCGGAGGTTTGCCTTTCGATTGTCCAGGCCGTTATGATTTATGTGGTCAACGAACATGTGGTCGGGGACTTTGAGGATCTGGCGGTGCATCTTGATGACGACTCGCTTGCCGTCTTTTTGGAGGTGGGTGTTGCGGACGGCGTAAAAGGTGCCTGCGCCTCTGGCGACATGCCATTTGTATTTGCTGAGCGATTTGTAGTCGTCGGGGTCAACTATGGCGTATTTGGCCTGGGTCAAGCGTATGCGGCGGAAGGGATAGCCGAAGCGGAGGCGGCGATAGAGAAGGGCGATAAATACTATTGGGCGCTCCAGCCATCCGGGTATGTGAACAAGGACTTGGATGATTCAGACACCTCCGGCTGTTGGTGAATGGTGATTAGTGATTAGCGCGTAATAGTCAAACTTACCAATTGGCCAACATCTCCCTCCATAATTGGACGGACCTGCGCGTTTGATGCGAAAAAAGAGGGCTTTGGAGCGATGGTGTTCGAGCTAAGTCGTTGTTCAAAAAGGAGTAAAAAAAAGTTCACCTTTTTCGATTTTTGCAGGCAAGTATCTGCGTATTTGATTGAAAATTGGGCGGAGATTGGAGTCGTTGTGAGGCGAGGGGAGGATTATGCTTGTGCGTGGAGTGCGTGGTCGGTATCGAGAAGGGAATTTCGGATGCGAACATGAAAACCAGCGAGCGGCGGAAAAGGAGGGCTACAGTGCATCGGATGTGTGGCGGATGGGTCCGCTGACAACTGGTGCTTTAGATTTGACAAGCTGGGCCGATGGACCTACAATCACAAGGAAAAGGTCTATGCGTTGAGCGTGACCGGTGTTGGCAAGAGACAATATCTATGGATGGTAAGATGAGGTAAAGGATTATGAATGCAAAAGACGCCAGCTCAAAATTGTCCCGCCGAAGTTTTCTTAAGTCTTCCAGTGCTTGCGTTGCGACATTGTGTGTGACGGGGTCCGGCTGTAACGGACCGCTGAAAATCGGACAGAAGAAACGTGTTATTCCAGTAGCGCTGCAACTGTATTCGGTCCGGAGGGATTGTCAGAAAGATCTGCCCGGCACAATCGCTGCGGTCGCCGAAATGGGCTATCAGGGCGTCGAGTTCGCGGGCTACTACGACTATACGGCTAAAGACGTGCGCAAGCTGCTCGATGATAACGGCCTGAAATGCTGCGGCACTCACACGCAGCTGACCACGCTGATGCCGGACAGCCTGCCCAAGACCATCGAGTTCAACAGGGCCATAGGCAACAAGTACCTGATCGTTCCGTGGCTTGACCCCAACACGCACAAGTCACGAGATGACTGGCTTAAGACTGCTGATTTGTTCAGTGAGCTGGCCGAGAAGGTGAGGCCTGAAGGTATGCGGGTTGGCTACCATAACCATGCTCACGAGTTCAAGGCAATCGACGGCGAAACGCCCTGGGACATCCTCTTTGGCAATACAGCCAAGGACGTCATTATGCAACTCGACACGGGCAACGCGATGCAAGGCGGCGGCGACCCGATTGCCTATCTGAAGCGCTATCCCGGCCGGGCCGTCACGGTCCACCTCAAGGAGTTCTCCGCCACGAACAAGAAGGCCATTATCGGAGAGGGCGACACCGATTGGAAACAGGTGTTCGCACTGTGCGAGACAATCGGCGGCACCAAGTGGTACATCATCGAGGAAGAAAAGGATGTCTATCCGCCGCTCGAGGCTGCTGAGCTTTGCCTGAAGAACTTCAAGAAGCTACAAAGCGCATAAGACGTTTATTCCCGCAGCCTGCTGCGGGCGCTCGCAAACTCATTTGACCCGGCGGTCTTACTGCCGGGTCTTTTGTTTGTTTTCGGGCGCGGCAGGCTTCTGCCGTGAGGGACGTGGGCTGGCTTCACTGGCGCATATGCAACAGGCTTGGCGAAACTTGTGCTGCGAAGCCGTGGCGAAGCGGGGCCGGTTTGGTTTAACAATCCGCAGAAAACGCCTTAATCTCTACGCCTCTGCGGGTCTGAAAAATCCAGCTTGGCCACAAGTCTAATCGTACACTCATGGCTTCGTCAGGCCCCGCTGCCACACAAGTCTGTTCATTTGGACCCTGACTGACCCGGCAAGCGTACATCCCTTGGCGGGTCGGCTTTCTTGACGCAGGGCCACTTCTTAACGACCTCTAAGTACTGCGATGGATCGGAGCCGGCCGGCAGCATGACGTTGAAATAACGCAACATGTTTGCCTCATCCTTGCTCAACGTACCTTTGCGTGCCTTGGCCAGCTTCGGAACGCGATACTCCACGTGACTTCGCGATGGCAGGTTGGCCTTCACATCTACGCGTCTTCCATCTTCGGAGACGAACTGCTTGGCTTTTTCGTCAAAGTGCCATTCTTCTTTGATGCGAATTATCAAATGAGGCTTTGTTTTCACACGCTTCCGCGATTCCGGTCCCATCGATGGTAACATTCGCACCTCCGTTCTACTTATACCTTGGCCAATGCCTTGACCAGATTCGGTTGAGGACCAATGTGCTGACCGAGCGGAACACCTGGTCCAGCTTCTTGCGGCGTTCCGGTCTTGATAAGGATGTCACGAACCTTGCTCGGCGAAAGCGGCGCGCCGTATTTCGCGAGCGCCCGGCTTTGAATGCACGCTGCTGCGCCGGTTACGATTGGCGATGCGCTTGAGGTTCCCGAGAACCGGTGCGTATACCAGCGGTTCTGGTCCTTGCCTCCCTGCGCGTCTCCGTAGCCCGTTGAGGTCACGTGCCAGCCCCATGCCTGCACATTTACAATCTTTCCGTAGTTGGAGAAGAAGATACGAGACCGAGGATTACCTATCCATGAGTAGCGACCAAAGCCCCAGCCGGCCCAATCGTCACCGAAGTAGTCCATGTGGTTGGTCGGCGGAATCCCGGCGCCCACCACGATAGCACCCGAATCCTTCTTCAAGTTGGTGCCGTTGTAAATTGCCTGGTCGAAGTTCTCGTTGCCGTTGCCCGCTGCTTCCACAACCGTAATTTTCTTGTCAACTGCAGCGCGGATTGCCGAGAAGATGTCGTCCCAGTACTGCATTGCGACGTACCTGCCTGTTAGCGGGCTGGGCGCATGCAGCTCGATCAAGATCACGTCACCCGCTTTTAGTCTGGTTGTCGCGTTGGCGATCGCGGCAGCCGTGTTGAAAACGCCGCCAATCATAGCCGATTGGACGTAGACACGTGCCGCGTGGCTGATGCCGACCGTTCCGCTTCGACTCGGCCTGCTGGCCATTTCGCCGACAACGGCGGTACCATGGTTCTTCCATCCAATGTTGTTGATCAGCGTACCGCCGATGTGTCTGAGACGCGGAAGATCCTCGTGCTTGAAATTCCAGTTGCCTTCCACGTCGCAGATTATAACGCCTTTTCCGCGGGCACGGAATTTCGCCCACGCCTGCATTGCCGCAATGCCGTTGGGAGCGCTGTGCAGGTAACCTTGGCACGGCTCAAAGTTCCGGCTCGTCATGCTGCTTCCAGTCGGGGCCGCTGCCGGCACGGGCTCGGGCGCCACCACAGCTTTCCAAACGCCCTTCGACTCGTTCAGGCGCTTGGCCAATCTTTCAGCTTCTTTTGGCGTACGGGGCAAAATGCGCACGAAGCCGGAATGCGCAAACTCCGCCGAGACCGGTTGGGCCAATGAACGTGGCGCCGCCGTACTCCGCCTGCGGATCTGATTTGGGCGCATACTGAAATGCGATTCGATCCGCTTGACCTTGAATGTCCCCAGGATGCGGTTGAGAGGCTTAAACGTCGGTTCGGCGGCAGCCGGGCCGCCGAATCCGCTGGGCGCATAGGCGATCTGACTGTCATGACGCAGTTCCGCGACCACATAGCGCGGGAACTTGCGTGGCCGGAGCTGTGGATTCAAAAAGCCGGCACGCTCAACCTTAATGCTCTTTTTTCGCTTGTCCTTAGCCATGATCGACACTCCTTTCCTGCTTTAGCCTCGCTCCAAACGCCGCGGCCTGCACGGTTCAAGACGTCTGTATACGAGACTTTCCAAATAACTCGCTCACTAACATTCTATAAGATTCTGATACCTTATTCCACCAAGTTCACCTCAAGACCTCAGTAGGTTGTGGCATGTCGTGCGCCCACCGCCGCATTTTCTAAGGTCTAATGGTGAGGTCACGCCGTGCCCTCTGGAGCATTGGCTATGGTCCTTCGTTCGCTAACATTCCCTCTTAGTCGCAGGTCTGGGCGTAGCCTCATTGTTTCGACAAGCCCCGCCACCAGCTATTTGTTTACCTTGGAAGGTTTCCATAACAGCCTGAGCAGTCCTTCCGGTCAGATCAAGAGTGTCAATCCCGCCTATGCCGATGGTATTATGGTCGGCATCGTCGGAGAAAGCGAGAAGACTGACCTGGAGCCGCGGCCTGTCCGCTGGAGCGAAGGGCAGGCGTGGGGCGATTGCTCAATCGTCGTTAGACGGCTGCAGCACCAGTCTGCCCGAGTCGGCGACAGTCAAGTCCTTGAGCAGACGGCAAGGCACGAAACCTTCCTTATCGAGATAGAGACCGGACAGGTCTTGTTCCGGCACCGCGACGAGTTGACTGTTTGGCACCGAGTCGCCCCCACCTTCCTGCCAGGCATTCTCCCAGATCTCGGCAAGGCGGAACGTTCCCTCGGCAATGCACTCGCATAGCGGTTCCCCGACCTTCTCGATCATGTAACTGTAGCGGCTGCGCCAGTGCAAGTCGATGGTCTCGTTGAACGCGTTGATGATTCTTGTGGGCTTCAGTTGATCATACGTGTATACCAGCAGATCCATCGTGCGTTGGCCCCAGGCCTGACCGCCTTCGACCGTCAGGAATGATCGGTCCCGGTCAATGGCGGAGAACGCGTCATTCAGCAGGCTGCCTTGCTGGATCGAAAGGATGTTGTTGTCCACGTAATTGTGAACCTTCTTCTGTTCGTCGGGGGCCTCTGAGTAGCCGTGGTGGTACTTCGTGTTGTGCAGCGGCATGCAGGCGTCGGCCATGTAATGTGCGAGGACGCCTGCCATCGCGACGAACCGAACGGCCCTGTCGGACCCCCCCTCAGACAGCGCCTCAGTCATGTCGTTGTATATCTGCCAGACGCGAAAAGGCAAGGCGCCCCTTCGTTCGTGGTCGTTCTCTTCTGGAATGCTGTCGTAGAATCGCGTGAAGTACTCCGGCGTGAACCGCGAGTTGTCTTCGTTCCATAGCGTCTTGAGGTACTTGTTGTTGAAAGTGCCTCGACCGCGAAGATCAAGATTCAGGTAGTGGTTGCCGTTTTCCCCCGAACGCTTCAGTCGGGACCTTGATTTCCATACCAGATCCGGGACATCCGCCAGAGGGATGAAGCTGGCGTTGGCGTACGCGGGAACGGCCGAAGAAACGAAAACGTCCAGTGGGTAGGTGATCCGCGAGAGATTGGCCTCCATCAGAGTCTTCAGTTGACGAGTGGTCAATAGAGAGATGGCCATCTGGGCGATCGCGAAGTGGCCGAGTTTTCCCCAATACTCCGGCAACCCAATGTCCCAGTCGCGCACGGGCTCTATATTAAGCAGCCGGCATATAGTGGCCAGATTGCTGGCCAGAGCAAAGCTGACAGTCTTGGCCGCGTCGGCGCCGCCGAATACCTGCCCACCCCACTGGATGGCCAGCGGCTGCGGTTGACTCGGATGATCGGATTCCTTGTCGCGCGCGGCACGGCCCTTGCGGGTCGGCTGGCGGTCGGCGTTGGCATCGTAGAACCAGATCGTTCCCGAATCGCCCGGGCGCGTAAGGTCGCCGCCTGCCTCCTTGTTGGGGCTGATCACAAAGTCGGCGATGTAGTCGACGCCGCCAATGGACCGGTACCGATAGAAAAGCGCCATGATTTCGCCTCTCATGATACCTGATGCGCCGCCGTGCGCGATAACCGGACAGCCGATGAGGTCGAGGCTCATGGTCTCTGTGTTGAGGTCGACCGGCTCGCCCATGATTCCCAGTCCGAAAATCTGGGCTGTCCACTGGCTGACGTTCTCGAGGCTGATCAGGCCGGCGTCAATGTTCGCGATAGCACGATAACCGGACCACCCCAGATACGCGTCTGAGAACGGAATCCTGCCAACGCTTTTGCCCGAGGATGTGCCGATCTTCACTTTGCCTTTGCCGACTTGTGTGAAGACATCCTCCCCCTTCTCACCCGCGACGTGTCGGTTGGTGAGGGCATAGACCAAGTTGCCATCCGTCACGAGGCAGCCGATCGTGCCCACCCGCTTTTGCCCCTGCCTGTCCAGAAGGCAAGGAAAGCCGCCCCCCATGAGGCGTGAGGGATACCGGGCCATGCGCGGTGCCGGGACGGCACGTTCCTCTTTCTTTGCGACCAGCGTACAGGTGGGGATGACTCGCCCGTCGCGAAGGTACAGCCGCGGAGGAATGTATTGCTCAGGAGTTTTTGCCATCTTGTCCCGGCGGACCGATCGATCGACGAAAACCAGGATGGCTGGGTGCGAGTACGCTGTGACGATCGACTGCGAGAGGTGCTTCTCCTTGTCAAACGACCCGGCAGGTCCCGCTTCTTTGCCCTTTGCTGCGGGATCTGAGGGGTGGAAACGATAGTACCCGATGGCGGTACCCACCACGTTATCCAGTCTGAGCAGATGAAGATGGTACGCGTCCCGAGCTTCGAGCAGGTCCTTGATGGACAGACTGCGGTAGTCGATGTTTTTGCTAAAGCGATTCATTTTGAGTCCTTTCTGTTAATAATGAATGTTGTTAATACGAGAGTGCTTATTGTCTGTAAGGTTTTTACACGACGAGCCACCTTCTACAGTTTTGCCTTTTCCCCTGGCCCCAGCCTCTGGCCGGGCACATTCGGTCTCTTTCGGCGTCGTGTTCGCGCCTATTCCGCACGCGCCTAACGTCCTGCTGTTGCTACAAGCTTAGATGCCTCTGCCGTTCAAAACATATTTACACCACACAATCAGCAGATGCAAGGGAAAAAATGGTTGTTTTTCGGACAGAGATGGCCATAATGCAAAAAAATAAGCTCTGAATCTCGCAGAAGCCATAAACAAGAAGAATAGGGAGATACGCGGATAGCGGTTTCCAACAAGAATATGGTGCTGGTGATAAAATTCAGGATACGGGGAAACCTAAGATTTCTGTCCCACGCTGAAATGCTTAAGGTTTTTCAGAGAGCCTGTGCCCGATCAGGTCTAAATATCGAGCACACACAAGGTTTTAATCCTCGTCCCAGGCTCTCGTTGCCGTTGCCAAAGAGTGTCGGCGTTGAGGCTGAGGAGGATCTGTTGTGTGTTCGCGTGGACTGTGACGATCCGTTTGCGCCAGACGGCGCGAATGACGCGCGGGCTGCGGATTCCGCATTGCGAATCAAGGCTCAGCTTTCCAGACAACTGCCCCGGGGCTGTGAGTTGCTCTCGGTAGGTTTTGCAAAGCCGGATGTATCGTTGCAACCTTGTTCAGCCACATACATATTGCTGATACGGCCCGAATATCTGAAAGACGCACTAAAGACCAGAATTGAGCGCTTGCTGGCAACTGAAAGTCTTCATATCGAGCGCCAGACAGGCGAGAAGAATTCGAAATTCAAGAATGTGGATGTCAGACCCTTTGTGAAGTCGATTGAGTTGGATGATAGAGGTATAGTTGTAGAATGTAAAATTAGTCCGGCAGGTTCAATACGCCTCGACGAGATTCTAAGGCTGCTGGAGCTGGACGTAGAGAAGCTCGCAGCGCCGGTTAGGCGTACGACGATACAATGGAAAAGCAATTGACAAAGTGCGATCGAATATTGAATATTGGCAGAGAAGTCAGTACGTGCAGGCAACGGCGAATGGTCATTAAGAAATAGTAAATTCCGTTAGGGACAAGACAATGCCAAGAGAGATGCTGGTAAATGTCGCTGAGACCGAAGAATGCAGAGTAGCTGTCGTTGAGGATGGTTCACTTGAGGAGCTGTATGTAGAAAGGTCGAGTTTCGGCAGGCACGTGGGCAATATGTATAAGGGAAAGGTAGTAAATATTGAGGCCGGCATACAGGCAGCGTTTGTAGACCTCGGCACGGGAAGGAATGGGTTTCTTCATATCAGCGACCTGCACCCACGGTATTTTCCCGCCGTCCGCGGTAATGTCGTTGAAGGCATCGGCCGCCGAAAAGCGCTAAGAGACCGTCCCCCCATACAGAACTGCCTGCGAAAAAACCGAGAGATTGTCGTGCAGGTCACAAAGGAAGGTATAAAGACAAAGGGGCCAACCCTTAGCACTTACCTTGCCCTGCCCGGTAAGTACCTTGTTATGATGCCATGGATGCGAAGCCATGGAGTTTCACACAAGATCGAAGATGAGGATGAACGTAAGCGACTCAGGGAGATTCTTGAGGAGAGCAAGCCCCCAAAAACCCAGGGCTTTATTATAAGAACCGCCGGACAGGGATGCTCTAAAAGGGATATACAAAATGACTTGAGATATCTAAAGCGACTCTGGAATGCCATTCAGAAGCGAATAGATACCGAAAAAGCGCCCGGCGAACTTTATCAGGAATCCGATTTGGTAATCAGGGCCCTCAGAGATGTCTTTGACAGCAAAATTACCAACATAGTATGCGATTCTGACGCTATGGTCCGCAAAATTAGGGAATTTCTCTTCTTGGCAACACCGCGTTTGAAACGCAGGATCACGTACTACGATAGTAAGGTCCCGCTTTTTCACAAATACCGAATTGAAGATGAAATAGCAAAAATCCAGTCTCGCACAGTCGCCCTCAAAGGTGGGGGCTCAATTGTAATTGAGCAGACTGAGGCATTGGTCTCCATAGACGTCAACAGTGGACGACACCGTGGGCAAAAGAACGCTGAGCAGACCGCTTACGAGAACAATATGGAAGCCGCCCTGGAAATCGCTCGCCAGCTTAGGTTGCGAGACCTCGGAGGTTTGATCATTTGCGATTTTATTGATATGCGCAGTCTCAAACACCGCAAGGCTGTGGAAAAGGCTTTTAGGACGGCGGTTAGGACCGACCGCGCTCGTTCAAAAATACTGAGGATGAGCAGGTTCGGTGTGGTCGAAATGACACGTCAGCGAATGCGTCCTTCACTGCAGTCGGCCACATATCTGGCGTGTCCGCATTGTGCGGGGACGGGATTTGTCAAGAGTCACGAGTCACTGGCTATTGAAATCATTCGCCTGCTGAACCTCTCGGCCTCCAAAAAGCAGATAAAGCGCATCGAGCTGTCTGTTTCGCCGGAGGTCGCTGATTACCTGCAGAATGTAAAGAGAACCACAATCGCGCAGATAGAGCAGTTCAGCGACAAACGAGTCGTGATTCATTCCGTGCCGGATTATGCCGGCGAAGAGCACGGAGTCGTCTGCTATAACGAGCGCGGAACCGTAGTAAAATTGTGATATGAGTATGTGAATAGCTGTGCTTTGAAAGGCGCAGCAGTAGTCACACGTGAAAAACTGGTGGGTATCTGACGCAAAGAACTGCGGTGGTTTAGGTCTTACACAAAGGGAGCGTAGCCCGCGGCAGTGAGATAGATATTCCGGTTGAGTTTAAAAGGTCGATCGGGCTTAGAATCATTGAGCTTGTGGAACATCTTGAAGGGCTGTAGGGTAGAGGCGTTGATATTCTAACGCCCGCCGGTGTAAAGGCGATAAGGATTACGGAAGCGGCCGGAGCTTTTAGAGGATGACGGTTTATGTCTGAGGGACCAGAGTCACAATTCCTCGCTGATATGAAGGATGCGGATCTTGGCACAAAGGCAAAGCTGAGTACGGTTACCCGGATTCAGAGATCGGTGGAATTTGATCTCGACTATGCACGAAAGGTAATCAAAGCTGAGGCAGAGGCGATAAGCTCCGTTACGCCGGTTGTCGATGCGTCTTTCGCCAAGGCTGCGGGCATGATTTATAACTGCTCCGGCTCTTGTATCGTAAGCGGCATTGGCAAAGCGGGCATAATCGCCCAGAAGATAAGTGCTACTCTGGCCTCAACCGGCACACCAAGTCATTTCCTTCATCCAGCCGAAGCTGTGCACGGTGACCTCGGCAGGCTACGCAAAAGCGATATCGTGATCGTTCTAAGCTATGGCGGTGAAACGGATGAAGTCATTCGCCTCATAAATCTGGTCAAGCAGCTGCAGATCAGACTCATAGCGATTACCAGCGATAGCGATTCGACATTAAGCGAACATAGCGACGTCGCGTTGTGCATGGGCAAGATGGCAGAGGCCGGGCCGCTCGGGGTTGCACCGAGTGTTTCTACCGCCTGTATGCTGGCTATTGGTGATGCACTTGCCTTTACCGTTATGAAAGCACGCAATTTTAGTGTTGAAGATTATGTAAGGTTCCATCCCGGCGGCTCGCTCGGCGCAAAGCTGATGACGGTTGAGCAATCGATGATGTTCAAGCCGGGCGAGAAGCTGCCCATAGCAAAAGTCACTGAGACCGTAAAGAAAATGCTTGAGCAAACCAGTGGTGTCAAACGACATGGGGCTGTCATGGTCACCGACGAGGATGGTAGGTTGGCTGGAATAATTACCGACGGTGACCTCCGCCGTTTGATGACTAAAGAAGGACAACACGCTTTTGGGCTCAAAGCCGGTGATGTTATGACCGCTAATTGCAAAAGAATAAGGGCTGATGCCCTCGCTTCGGAAGCGACGGCTATTTTCCACAAATATAGAATTGATGAGCTGCCCGTGGTAGACGCTCAGGACAGGCCTGTCGGCTTAATCGACGTACAGGATATCGTGACAATCAAGGTTGTGGGATAAACAACAGTGCAAAATGTAAGAATCAAAACGCAAAATGACAAATAAGAGTCCAAAAATGGAGATTGCCTCGGTTGCGGAGTTTATCCTGAGGGTACTCGAAGGGCTCCCCTGTAATGGCATTTTACGTTTTGAATTTTGATATTTGATCTTTGAGATTTCATACTACTATGGCGAACCTTGCGGACATACAATTGCTGGCGTTGGACGTCGATGGTGTGTTGACCGACGGAACCATTGTTCTTGACAGCGACGGCACTGAGACCAAATCCTTCCATACTCTCGACGGTCATGGAATCCGGTTGTGGAAAAGAGCGGGCTTAGACGTAGCTTTTCTAAGTGGTAGGGCCTCGGGCCCGACAAGGTTCAGAGCAAAAGAGCTAAACGTCGAACATGTGTTTGAGGATTGCCATAATAAACTCGACGCATTTGAGAGCTTGCTCACAAAGCTTGGTCTTTCGCCGAAAAGGGTAGCTTATATCGGGGATGATCTGCCGGATTTGCCGGTAGTGCGATACGTTGGGTTCGGAGTCGCTGTCGCCAATGCGGTTGATGAAGTGAAAGAATATGCTGATTATGTTACCACTTGCCCGGGTGGCCACGGCGCCGTGCGAGAAGTGATCGAATACATCCTGAAGAGTACGGGCAGATGGCAAGAGCTTATGAAGAGATATTTGCCGGCATAACAGATTTGATTGCCGCTTAGCCAGTGAGGAAGCAGAAGGAAAAAACCGACGAGTAGAAATTTCACCCGGAAGCCCGTAATCTCTAAAATGTGATTGTCATGGACAGCAAGTTGCGAACTATCCTGATAGGACTTTTCTCGCTGGCAGCGATACTCGTGATATACCTCGTCTATAGCTTCATGAGCCAGACGCCGGCGATTGATATTGATAGATCAGCCGACTTCAATGACATCATCGCCGACAGCAATATTGGTGATCTGAGCGGGCAAATTGCACAAGTTGGCAACGTTGGCATTGGCGGTTTAAAGAAAACAAGGTTCCAGCACCGCGACAAAAATGGAGAAGTCGATAGAGAATTCGGATTCGAGCTGCTCCTGCACAGGCTAAAGGACGTGCTGGAAGTCGAAAAACCATACATGAATACCTACCAGCCTGATTTCAAATGTTACATCACCGCCGACAAAGGCACAGTGCAGCTTGAAAGTGCGGTTGGAAAGTTCACGCCCAAGGACGCCACATTCACCGCAAACGTGGTCATCCATGTTGTGCCTCAAGGCAGCAGCAGCGTCGAAGAGAGCTTCGTCTATCTTGACGATATCGCCTTTCTCAGTGAAAGGTCGCAGTTTGCAACTAATGGGCCGATCAAATTCGTTTCAAACACTGGTCAGCTGCTCGGCGCCGGCTTGGAGCTTGTTTACAATGAACAGCTCGACCGGCTCGAGTTTTTTAGAATAGTCCACTTGCATAATCTGAGGTTTGAGATCTCCGAGTCGGACTTGCTTTCCGCGCCGACACCACGTGACACAGCAGTTTCGGCCGATCCTGCCGGGACGCCACCGTCACCGCCCAATGCAAACATTGATAGTGCCGATGAGACCAGCGGCGTCGGCCAAGCCGAGCAGTCAGACGAACCTACTGTGGCCGATGACTCCCAAGAGGCAAAAGCACCGCCGACTGCGAGCGCACAAGAGGTTAGCCAGGCCGGAGGCCAGTATTACAGTTGTGTATTTAGCAAGAATGTGCTGATCGACACTCCGAAGCAATTGATTTTTGCGGATGATGAAGTTTCCATCAGTGGTATCTTCTGGCCAAAGACCTCGCGGAGCCAATCCACCAAAGCTAAGCCGGCAGCAGCGCGTGACGTTAAGCCAACTGGTGACGGGCTTTTAGAACCGGGCGAGCCGAATGCATTAGGCGAGCAGCGTGTCAATGTTGTTGTAACCTGTGACAATGGCCTTACGGTCACGCCGATGGGCTCTTCGGCTGCAGAAGCAGGTTTTCGCCAATCCGGCCTCCAAGAACCCGCCCCAACCGGAGACCGTCCCAAAAACTTCGACGATGCTACGGATCGCACCACGTTTACGGCTCGGAAAATAGACTACGATGTTTCCACCGGCGATGCTGCTGCCACCGGTCCTCTGGAGCTCATCTTTCACACCAACGACGTCATGGGCAATGGACCCGCGGATGGCTCTGACAGCTCCGCCGAACGCCGAGGTGCCGACGACGTTCAGCAGAAGACGGTTCCGGTAAGAATAGTCGCCCAGAGAAAAGCTGAGTTCTCCTCCGCATCAAATCAGATTATCTTCGACGGCGATTGTCTGTGCACAATGCTCCGGCAGGACCCAAACTTCCAGGAAAAGTACCTGCTCGCCTCAGACCATCTTACTGTTGACCTGCCCGCAGATACGAACGACCGAGCTACCGGATGGGCCGGCGATATTGAACACCTCACCGCCAGCGGCGGCGTAGTCAGGCTTGTAACGGTCAGAATCGCAGCAAACGAGGTCCTCGGCGGCATTGAGCTGAAGTGTCGCAGATTCGATTATGACAGAGAGAAGCAGCTATTTTCAGCTACCGGGCCCGGCGCAGTAATAGTAAATAATTCGGGCGTGCCGGAGCCGAATGAGCAGGTACCCGGCTTCAGCCTGAAAAGGCCAGGTTGGGCGATTATAGAGAATTTTGACACTTTGCAGTATTTTGTCGACGCGAATCGATTCATTGCTGACGCCGAGTCAAAGCGGATCGCCATCAACGGCTTTCCAATCATGAAAGGTCAGTATAACCAACACGTTAAAGCCACGGCCGGCCACATAGAAGCCAACCTTACCCAGACTGTCGACGCTCGAACTGAAATCTCAACTCTGACGGCCTCTGGCGGAATTACTTATGAAGATGGTGACAATGAATTCGCGGGCAGCAGATTGTTCTATGACCACGATAAGTCCGTAGTCAAGATTTGGGGCGACGAGTCTCAGCCATGCTACTTCAACGGTGCTCTTGTCGACGGCATTGAAATTGACCTGCAAACCGGCAAGGTCAACGCCCGCATGCCCGTGCCAGGCGCATTACAGATAGAAAGATAGCCGATACTATCTCTCTGGAAGCTGCAAAAGCCCGGATCAAGCGCAAAGCTGCTCTAAATCGCTCATCTTCAATTCGCTCAGTTGTGCGACGATCTTTTCGGCCATGGCGAGCTGCTCGGCGGCATAGGAGTTCGTGACTGCGATCGTGTGCATCCCTGCTGCGATGGCGGCTTGGAGCCCCCAATGCGAGTCCTCTATCACCACACATTGCTCGGCAAGGATGGGCTGTTCGCTGTTCTCGTTGAGCTTTTTCAGGGCGAGCATGTAGCCCTGCGGGTCCGGTTTGCTCTTTGTTATGTGTTCGGCAGAGACTATCACCTTGAAGTGGGCGCGGAGTCGGGCCTGGCCTAGTATCAGCTCGATTTCTGCGCTCAGCGCACCTGAGCATATCGCCATCGGCAACTTGTTTCGGCTGAGCATGAGCACAAAATCACGTGCGCCTTCTATAATGTGGCCTTCGGTTTTGGCGAGCTTTTCAAATATGTCGTATTTCTCGCTTACGAGATTGTGAATCTTCTGCTTGTCTATATTGAGCAGCCCTTTGTCAATTAGCAGCTTAAAGCAATCAACATCCGTCATGCCCAAATAGACTTTGTAATAATCCTTTGTTGCTATCTCGATGCCGTACGGAGCTAAGAGCTGATTGAAAGCTCGAAGGTGTAGTATCTCACTATCGGTTATCACGCCATCAAAGTCGAATATGACCGCTCGAAGCATAACTTCGTCCCTTAGGCTACGTCATTGCGAGCGAGACTTAGCCGAACGTGGCAATCTCATACATCGAATTCAGATTGCTTCGCCGTCTAAGGTGGAGACGCAGTGACGGTTCCAACTTCGTTATTCACACTTCATGCACGTTAGGTCCGACCATAGCCTCGTAGTCTGTAAAGGTTGACTTGTCGCCACTACAAATCAAATCTGCCAGCGCTGCAATCTTCGGTGCGTTTTTGGTTATGTACCTGCGGGCGATAGTCGCCTTGCGTTTTGCCATAGGGATCATTTGGCCTGCTTCAGCCGGGGTGTCTTGCGTTGCGGCAACTGCCATATCTACTTTGCTGCTGGCCTGCCCGCACAGCAGATAGCCGTTAATCAAGTCTATTGCAATGTCTACCAACGCTCTGCCGTAAAGGTCCATATATTCGTTGCCGTTTTCTTTTACAAAGGCGATCGACCTTTTCAATTGTTCTGTCCCTTCGGCAAGCTTTTCCAGCAGGTCACTTAATTGAGGGTCAGACTGTTGTTGAGCAAGCTCATTGATGAAGTTTTCCGCCGTGCCGCTGCACACCCCGCGAACGGCAGCAACAATCTGCAATTGGCTTGTCCCTTCATAAATGGTTGTGATCCTGGCATCGCGGGCATGCCGTTCACACGGATAGTCTTGCATATAGCCACTGCCGCCAAGGACTTGAATTGAGTCGTACGCAACTCTGTTGCACATCTCAGAGCAGTAGTACTTGCTCATGGGCGTCAACATTGCGGCGTATCTTCTATAATTGCGTGATTCATTTTTGAGTTGTTTGGCTTGAGCTTTGTCTTGCGGCAGATTCGTTTCGAGCCGTTTAGCATAACCAACTTCTATATCTACTACACGCGATGCCTCATACAAAAGTGCGCGTCCCGCTTCGATGGCAATCTTCATATCAATTAGCATGTCTCGCACGGCCGGCAGTTTTTCAATAGCCACCGAGAACTGGCGTCTCGTGCTGGCGTACTCGCGGGCAACGCGGAAAGAGGCCTCGGCAATACCAACCGATTGGGCCGCTATTCCTACACGAGCGCCGTTCATCAAACTCATAACGTATGTCACCAGCCCGCGCTGCCGCTCGCCGATTAGGTCACACGGAGTATTATCGAAGAATATTTCGCACGTTGGGGACCCGTGGATGCCCAGCTTGTCTTCCAGCCGACGGATATGCACAGTGGGGCCCTTGTCGCAGATGAATAGACTCAGGCCCAGGCCTCCGCTTCTTTCCGGCTCGCTCCGGGCCAGCACCAAAAGCACATCGCCGCAGCCGTTGGTTATGAATCGTTTTACGCCGTGCAGGAACCAGTTGTCGTCGTCATCTTGAAACGCCCGGAGCTTGACCGACTGCAAATCGGAACCGGCATCGGGCTCGGTCAAGACCATCGCGCCGGTGACCTTGCCGGCAGTAAAATCACGTAGATACTTCTGCTTGATTTCTTCCGATGCAAACGCGTTGATTGTCTCAGCAATTCCTTGCAAGCCGAAGATATTCATAAGGGCAGCATCGGCTCGCGAGACGATCTCGATGGCCATCGAGTAGACAAGGTTTGGAAAATTCAAGCCACCAAAGCGATGCGGCAGTGTAAAACCCATAACCTCCGCCTGAGCAAGTTTCTCCAGAGACTGCTGTATTGCGGCAGGCCGTGTCACTGTTCCGTCTTCGTTAAGGGTATTTCCCTGGCGGTCCACATCTTCGGCGCGCGGGGCAATGAAGTCTGCGGCCAGTTGTCCGAGCGTCTCGAGCACCATATCGTAATTTTGCAGGGCTTCATGGGCATTGGCCGGGGCATAATCAAATTCGCCTGCGAACTTGAAGTCTTGCTCGCAAATTGCCGCCAGTTTGCCAAGGTCTATGTGCTTAAACAAGAATTTTATGTCGTCATTATCACTGTAAAAATTGGCCATGAGCCTTCTCGCATATTATTCTTTACGTTTGATTTTAAATAAGCGAAACTGACGCATAAGCTCATTGGCAAGCGCCATAGTTGAGGCCTCCGTGTCTGATTTTGAAAGAATGATTCTAGGCTTGCCAGGGATAACTATATCTTCCATGGTACAATGATTGCCGTCTCTATCGTCGAGCTCGGTTATGCCACGAGCGGCGATGATGTTGCCGGCCTCGTCTTTCCATGATCTGGCGCCCTGGTGAAATGAGGGGAGATGTTTCCCGCCGCCTTCTTGAGCAATAGAATCACCCAATTCCCATGCCGTCCGGGGGAGGATATTTCCAAGTTTGTTCGACGGTGCGTTCGTTGCAATAATCTCTGTGCCATAGAAAGTGTACGTTGCCTCGCGCGGAAAAAAAAGGTATACAGATGTCCCGGCGACAATCAGGACAACCAAAACAATAACAGCAACCTTTTTTCCCATTACCAGTATCGAGTATCTTAACTTTTTTCTTTAACCGCCTTTATCATTTTCGGCACAGCTTCATTGAGGTCGGCGACTATCCTGTAATGTGCGACACCGAATATCGGCGCTTCGGGGTCACTATTGATTGCCACAATCTTTTGGCTCTGTGACATCCCGGCCTGATGCTGAATTGCACCGCTGATTCCGACAGCTATATACAGGCTGGGCCGAACCGTGGTTCCGGTTTGGCCAACCTGATGATCACGGTCGATGAAGCCCAAATCGACGGCGGCTCTGGAAGCCGCGGGCGCCGCGCCGAGACAGTTTGCCAAATCCCAGATAAGTCTGAAATTGTCCTTACTGCCTACGCCAGCTCCGCCGGCCACGATTATCCTGGCAGCCTTCAGGTCAACTTTCTTTGCCCGCTTATGCTCGGTGAGAATCTCGAGCGGCAGGTCCTCTTGTGCGAGCTTTACTTTTTCCGTAACGATCTCGCCTCGCCGTGACACGTCCGGCTGGGGCATGGGCATCACACCCTCGCGCACGGTTGCCATCTGCGGCCAGCGTTCTTGATTTATGATGGTCGCGATTATATTTCCGCCGAAGGCCGGCCTTATCTGAAACATCAGGTTCTTGTGCAGCTTTCCATCTTTGACGGTCTTGTGGTCGCCGATTTGCAGGTCCGTGCAGTCAGCGGTCAGACCGGCCTTGGCGGCACTGGCGATTCGCGGCGCCAGGTCCCTGCCCGTGATGGTGGCCCCATAGAGCACAATCTGCGGCTCGTGCTTGTGAATTAAATCGAGCATCACTTTGGCGTAGCTGTTGGCCTGATAATCTCGCAGCAAAGGATGTTCAACCACGTACGCCTTGTCGGCCCCATAGTGTATTAGCTTTGTTGCAACGTCCTTGACGTTGTCGCCTAAAATGGCCGCCGCCAATGTCACGCCCAGCGTATCGGCCAAGGTGCGGGCCTTACTCATCAGCTCGATGGGCGTATCCTCCAAATGCCCATTATGCTGCTCCGCAAACACCCAAACCTCACCTTTTCTATTCACTCCTATCATAAGTCACATCCCGTTGCTAGTAATGGGAGACGTCGTTCCCGCGAAAGTTGGAATCCGTCTTTGCTTCTATTGGTCTCTGAGTTCTTCTATGGATAAAATGCTTTTGAATTCGAGTTCGCATTTGGATTCACTATTCACGGGTCACGCTATTATCTTATCTTCGATCAGCTCGTGTACCATGTCCGAGATTCCCTTTTCGGTCGGCTCGATCTGCTTACTTTCTTTGGCAGCAAGGACAACACTTTGAATCCGATGGACTTGCGTTGGTGAGCCGCTGCGGCCACACCAATCTAAATCCGCACCGATATAGTCCAAATCCCACTGCTTAATTAGCAGTCCCTTATCACTTAGCTCACTACATTTCTTCTCGATGAGCCTTTTAGTCTTTGCTTGGCTGCCCTCTGTCCCGCCAGAGCGGGTCTTCGACTTCTGTCCTGCGATTTCTCTTTCCACCTCGATCGGGCTGCGCGCGTTCTTATATTTCATCATCTTCTTTGCAGCGGCGACTCTCGGCTCGTTTGCATCGCCGGTGACGGTGAGCAGAACCGGCAATTTCGCCCTTACCTGCTGCCAGCCGTTGCCGATATTTCGCTGAGCCGTTATGGTGCTGCCTTTTAGCTCCATAAGCTCTTCAACGTAGGTAATCTGCGTTACGCCGAGTTTTTCGGCCAACTGCGGGCCGACCTGGGCCGTATCGCCGTCGATTGCCTGCCTGCCGCAAAGCACGATATCGTAGTCAATCTTCTTAACCGCGCAGGCCAGGATGTAACTGGTCGCCAAGGTATCGCTCGCGGCACATTTGGGGTCGGTTATCAGGATTGCATCGTCCGCACCGCGATAGAGCGAGTCGCGGAGCACGTTAACCGCTCCGGGCGGGCCCATTGATATAGCTGTTATCTTGCCGCCGAATCGGTCCTTTATCTGCAGCGCCAATTCGAGGGCATTAAGGTCTTCCGGATTGAAGATCGCCGGCAGGGCGGCGCGATTGACGGTCCCGTCATCGTTCATCACCTTGCCGCTGATCCTCTTGGTATCAGGAACCTGCTTAATCAGAACAACGCAGTTGTAAGCCACGCATCATCTCCTTATCTGCGCTTCTTATTACTCAATAATGCATCTCGAATACGTCTCGTTCGGGATACGCTTGACGATTCACGAGACACGGATTTTAGCGGCATGGGCTGCTAAGTCAACCCAAAAGTGAGGTCTGTGCAGATGTGATGCCGAAATCATCACTTGCGCATTGCTTAATCTGCCGAAGTGGTGAGTCTGAAGCCATTGTTGCGGTTGACCATGTAATCCAGCAGGGTCCACATGCGGCTGTATGAGCGACACAGCCAGGGTGGCGCGGCGAACGAGCCGCCTCGCGTGACGCCGACATAGCCACCATGGCCGGCTTCGAGCCATGCGGAGCCATCCGTCGGGGCGCCGTTACAGTCATCGTGCCACAAATCCTGCACCCATTCCCAGACGTTGCCGTGCATATCGTAGAGGCCCCAGGCATTGGGCTTTTTGCGGGCGACAGGATGCGTCCTGTCGACAGAGTTCCATCGGCACCAGGCCATCTTGTCCAAGGTGCCGGCGTAGTCACCGGTGGTTGCTGCTCGGCAGGCATATTCCCATTCCGCTTCGGTCGGCAGGCGAATGTCACGGCCGGTCTTTTCGCTGAGCCACCGGCAGAATGCGATTGCATCGTACCAGCTAATATGCGTCACGGGTTCTGCTTCCGTCTGGGTAAACCCGCAGAAACGCCAGTCGGAAAGGATCTCGTGGCGCCACCCTTTATCTCCATGCAGGGCCCAGCCTTTTTTTTCTGCGTCGGTCACATAGCCGGTGGCTTCTGCGAACAGGTCGAACTGTTCGAGGGTGACTTCCGTTGTCTGCATGTAGTAGCTGTAGTCGATGGTGACCTTGTGCGCGGGCAATTCATACGTCATATTGGCCACATCGACATAGACATTGGGGCTTCCCATGGTGAACGTGCCGGCCTCGATGCGAACAAAGTCAAACTCGATACCATCGACGGCGAGTGTAAGTGCCGAAGGTTGCTTGCCGTTGTGGCCGGCGGGTTTGCGGGATTTCTTCGCTGGAACGGCAGTCACGTCAGCCTTGGTGACTGGTGCCTTTTTGCAGCGCACGATTCTAAAGCCGCTGCCGCACTCTCTGAAGGCAGGATGTGCCGGATAGCGAAATGAGGAGCGGCATGATGTGCCGGGCCTGCACCAGGCGCCGCCTCGAAGCACGCGGCGAGATGCAGCTTCGGTGGGGAGGTCGGTGTTGGTATTTGCGCTGCCGTCGCTTGGTGCATTTGCGTAATGCCAGCGGTAGATGTCCTGGCACCATTCCCAGACGTTGCCCTGCATGTCGTACAGGCCCCAGGGATTTGGATTCTTCTGTGCGACGGGCTTGGTCTGTCCTTGGCTGGTCATATCGAACCAGGCCATCTGTCGCACGTCACCGGCATAGTCACCGGTCGTGCCGGCCCTGCAAGCGTATTCCCATTCAGCTTCGGTCGGCAGCCGAAAGTGCTGTCCGGTCTGCTGGGAGAGCCATCTGCAGAACGCGTTTGCGTCCCTGTAGGTCACGCAGGCTGCCGGGTGGTTGGCGCCCTGGTCGAAGCCGGGATTCTTCCAGCTCAGGTCGGGCGAACTGCCCAGTTTGTCGGGGCAGGGGCAGTGCCATGCGCCGCGGCCGGTTTCAGCCTCGGTCTTATAGCCGGTGGCTTCGACGAAGGCCTGGAACTGGGCGACGGTGACTTCTGTTTTGCCGATCTCAAGGTTGTGGTTGATAGTGACCTTGTGGACGGGTCTTTCATCGCCGGGGCCCGAGTTCGAGCCCATCATGAATTTACCGGGCGGGATTGTCACCAATTCGAATTCGGCACCACCAACTTGGATTTTGGATTGGGGCAGCGGCGTTGCCAGAGCATCACAGAAAAGAAGAAGGGCGACTATCAGGAGAGCTGGCCGACGTGACAGTGAAGTGCCTGTACATGTATCGGCCGTATGCATTCCATCATTCCTTGTCAGCCGGTATTTCGATTGTTCATTTCTGTTCGCCATCACTCATACATCAAATCTTTTTGGCAGGCTCAGGCAAACTAGGCGAAAGGCTGTTGTAGCCCAGATTCTTCGCTGCGTCCCTGAGGGGCAAGCCCCCCAATCAGGTAGGGGCAAGCCCCCCAATCAGGTAGGGGCAAGCCCCCCAATCAGGTAGGGGCGAGCTCAGAGAGACATCCATCATTTGAGCTGTGGCAGAGTCTTACTATAAATGCCACGGGCTTCGCATCGGCCGAAGTAACAAATAGCGATTGGCCTGCGCATCACCCACGAATTCTTCCCGCACCGGGTCCCACTTCAGCTTGCGTTGAGTGCGTGTAGCGATGTCACTTAGCTGGCAGACTGTGTCGGAGCGGACCGCCACAGCCACAGGCGCTACGGTCTGCTGCCTGCTTTTGACACAGTCGAGGAAGTTCTGACTGTGGTTGTCGCTGACGGGCATATGGAGCTCATTCGGACCGATGGTCTCTTTCAAAAGCGATGCCGGAGAGGCGGTCAGCTCCTGGCGATTGACGTGCACCCAGCCACTTTCTCCCTCAAAGCGGACACCTTGTTTGTTCTTGGCGTTGTCGGTGAACTGGATGGTAACGCCGTTAGGATACTTTAGGTTCACCTGCCAGCTCTTAGCACAATCCAATACTCCTTCATCAGGGAACACTGCCTTACCTTCAACTTCAGTTGGGCCGGTTAATTCCGTTCCGTTTCCCCACTGAGCAATATCCAAGTGGTGAACACCCCAGGCTGATATGAATCCCAACGAATACAGGCTGATTCGTTCGTGCATCTGTCCGTTCAGAATGGCCTCGGTATAGGGCGACCACGGAGCAGGACCAACCCATGCCTCGTAATCCAGGTCCTGCGGCACCGGCTTTTGCGGGAACCTGGGACGCCAATCTCCGCTCGGCACACCCACCCTAATAGTGTGGACTCTGCCGATTCTGGCGTTTCGCGCCAACTCACAGGCGAAACGGAAATTGCGGTCCGAGCGTTGCTGCGTTCCAAACTGAAAGACACGTGCATAGCGGTGAATGGTTTGGCGAAGTATTCTGGCCTCGGCGAATCTCAGTCCCACCGGCTTCTCCATGTACATGTCCTTGCCGTGTCTGGCTGCTTCGGTGGCCATTATGACGTGCCAGAATACAGGTGAGGCAATGAGAACCGCGTCGATATCCGGTCTGGAGAGAAGCTCGCGGAAGTCGTGGTAGGTTTTGCATACTTTCTTATCGTATTTCTCATCAACCATCTGCTGGGCGAGCCGGCGTCTTTCTTTGTTGACGTCGCATACTGCTACGACCTGGGCACCCGGTAACTCCAGGAAGCTTTGCATAACTGCTCTGCCGCGTCCTCCGACACCGATGACACCCATGGTAATCCGGTCGCCGGCTGCAACCTGGCGCTGCTTGCCGAAGGCCGCAGCAGACACAACGTAGGGAAAGCAGACTAAACTCGATGTCACTGCCGTCGATTTCACTAAGAAATGGCGCCGGCTGATGGTGGCTTGCGTAGTTGTCATTATCTTCTCCTTTCGGTCGCGGTCTACAATACTGAACCAGGATATTATATTATCTGCGATGCTTTCATTGAAACGTTTTTACATTCTTGTCGGATTTTGTCCACTCTTGTCATCTTTGCTATTGGCCCTAAGAATGCTGTTGACCTGGCGTTCTCGCACACGCCTCAACCATCGTCTCGGTCAGAAAAGCACACTTTCAACGATTCCTGGCTTCACCCTGTTTGCGGGCATATCGCCACGAACCTTACACATCCGATTCGGCCAGGAATTTGCTGGAAGGGTGCTTGTGGCCCAGCCGAATCCCATCACTTGCCGGCACGCTTCAAGGTACAGTCCAAATATCCATCTCGTAGAAAGCCTCATAACGACCACCGTGAAAACTCCGCCCATCTTCGAATCTCTCACGCCGCTGCAGGAAAACCGCTAAACTCGCACCTCAAAAAAGTCGATTTTCGTTGCGTAAGATGCTGGCTTTATAATAGTAGAAACAGCAATTTTTCTTTGACAACGCTTTTTTGTAGGTTGATAATTTAGCACGACCAGTCTTGTTATCGGATGTAAAACCTGAAGTCTAACGACAGGCTCCTTGGCGCAGGGCCCATTTCTGCGGGCGATATTGATGAAGAACGACACATATTCCGATACGGTATTCGGCAAAACGGCGCTGGAGCAGGGCCTTTGTACGGATGCCGAGCTTCGCCGTTCGCTTGATGAGCTTGAATCTCGCCGCAAGAGCAATCCTGTATTGCTCAAGGACCTGATGATTGATCTGGGCTACATTACCCAAACGCAGGCTGAAAGGGTAGGGACTCGTATAACCAAGAGCAAGGGCGCCGCGCACCAGATACCGGGCTACAAAATCCTTGGCAGAATTGGGGCCGGCGCGATGGCTGTCGTTTACAAGGCCCGCCAGTTGAGTCTTAACCGTACAGTCGCGATAAAAGTATTGCCAAAACGGTTCAGTGAGAATCCGGAGTATGTCGAGCGCTTTTATAAGGAAGGCCAGGCCGCCGGCAAGCTGAATCACAACAATATCGTCCAGGCCATCGACGTCGGCGAGGCAGGGGGGTATCACTATTTCGTTATGGAGTACGTCGAAGGCAGAACCGTAGCTGATGATCTGGCAGCGGGAAAGATCTTTGACGAGAAGGAGGCGCTCGACACAATCATCCAGGTCGCTCATGCCCTTGCTCACGCCCACGCGCACGGGCTTATCCATCGCGATGTCAAGCCCAAGAACATAATGATAAGCAAAGACGGTGTGGTCAAGCTTGCGGACATGGGTTTGGCTCGCGAAATCACCGACATCAAGCTGGCTGAAACCGAAGCCGGCAAGGCTTATGGAACTCCGTATTACATTGCACCTGAACAGATCCGCGGCAAGATCGACATCGATGGCAGGGCCGACATTTACGGTCTCGGATGTACATTTTACCACATGGTGACAGGCCGCGTGCCGTTCACGGCAGATGACTCCGCGGACGTTATGAGAAAGCATTTGCGGGAACCTTTGACGCCACCTGACCATATAAACACTTCACTAAGCGCGGGGGTATCCGAAGCCATTGAAGTTATGATGGCAAAGCGCAGAAGAAACCGATACAACAGCGTTGAGGAATTGCTGTTGGATTTGGAGGCTCTTCGGAAGGGCCAACTGCCACTGCAAGCGCACAAAAGGTTCGATGTTTCTGCCCTTGAGCAGTTGGAAAAGGGCGATGTCGTTGACGTCAACGAAAAATCCTACGCATATGAGACAATTACCCGCTACAGAGTTGCGATACTTATCCTGAGTACGGTGACAGCGGTAGCCATTCTGATTATTTTTCTTCTAATCTTGGCGGGTTAAAGCGTGAGCCGTGACTCGCGAATCAGACGAGGAGTCACGGATCGCGGAGGACGAAATACTAACTTATGCCCAGAGGCGGTGCACATTTCTCTTCTACAGAACTTGCTCGGGTCCTGAGTCACTATGACATTGGCGTAATCCATCAGGTGGAGTCGTTGTCCGTTGGCAACAGGCGCGTGCCGAAAATGGTCGTTACATCTGAGCAAGGAAAGTTCCTGCTAAAACGTCGGCCAAGAGGTAAAGACGATCTCAGGCGAATTGCGTTTGCACACGCTGTCCAGACTTACCTGGCGGGCAAGTTGTTTCCGGTCGCTTCTTTAGTGTCTACGCGCGATGAGAATGATACCGTCCTTCAGCTAAACAATCACATCTACGAGTTCTTCCGTTTCATCGCTGGCGCTCGCTACGATGGCTCAGCACAGGCCACTGCCGACACGGGTCGACAATTGGCAATGTTTCATCGGCTGTTAGCCGGCTTTGCTGGCGAGCCCACGCCGCGCGGATTACACGCCAGCTTCCATGATTCAACTACCGTTCGCAGACATCTAAGGACCATTGGAGCCAAGAAAAAGACGGGGCCAGACAAGAAATTGCACGGCACCGCCGAAGTCCTGCTGGGACTTTATAACGAGTCGAGCATTCGCGTAAATAGGCTTGGCTTCGACTCGTGGGACGAGCAGATTGTGCATGGCGATTGGCATCCGGGTAATATGCTTTTTTCCAAACACAACATCGTTGCGATCCTGGACTTTGATTCGATCAGAATTGCACCGACGCTTACCGACTTGGCCAACGGTATGCTACAGTTTTCAATTATTGGCGGGCGGCCGAATCCAGCAGATTGGCCGGATTACTTCGATGAGGCTAAGCTGCTGCAGTTCATAAACGGCTACCGCGAAGCAGCTAAGCTGACCAAAAAAAAGCTGCACTCGCTGGTTGACTTGATGATCGAAACGATGATAGCTGAGGCTGTATTGCCGGTAGCGGCGACCGGCTTTTTCGGGCATCTCTCCGGCCTGGATTTCTTGAAAATGATTCGCCGAAAAGCCGAATGGCTGAACAAAAACCATGACAAATTGACCGAGGCAATTTGTCAGTGAATAGTGAATGGTGAGGGGTGAGTAGGGATTGGTATCGCGTATTGCGGAGGCTCATCCCTTTGACAAGCTCGGGGCAGATTCCTTCGACAAACTCAGGACGGGTGTTTGGTGCTTCGGAAGTCCTCGGCGCAGGCTTGGCTCGGGCTGGGAAGTTTGGGATTGCGAATTCGCCGTGATATTTTCCTGCAGCCTTGTTCCGCCTCGCCTGCGGCGGACTTTCAGCACGACGGATAAACTCCAGAGCATAAGAAAAGTCAAAAGACGAAAGGGGAAATTGAAAAGGAGGAGGACCCCGTAGTGAATTGGAGGGATGAGTATTGGACGGGGGACACGTAATAGATTTGGGGGGTAAACGTGGATTCCGCATCAGGTGCGGAATGACGGAGAGTAAGACCCCTTAGTGAATTGGGGTGCCAAGTATGCAGTGTGAAAGGCGGTTGCCCGGCTACGACATTCGAAGGCAAGCTACTCGGAGTCTTTCTTTTTTGCGTACTGCGCGATGATTTGCTGCTGGATGTTTGGCGGGACGGGCTCGTAATGGCTGAGGGTCATAGAGTAGCTGCCGCGTCCCCCGGTAACGCTTTTAAGCTGGCTGTTATACTGTGCAACTTCAGCCAGCGGGACCTGGGCTTTGATAACGATGTAGTTGCCGGCAAGCATGTCCTGTCCGAGGACTCTTCCGCGTTTTGAGGCAAGGTCACCAGTGATATCGCCTACGTTTTCTGCGGGGACAGTGACTTCGATATTTACTATCGGCTCAAGTAGGACGGGTTTTGCCTTCACGACGCCGTCGGTGAATGCGCCCCTGCCGGCGGCGCGGAATGCGACTTCCTTTGAATCGACGGGGTGGTGCTTTCCGTCGTAGACCGAAACGCTTATGTCCTGCATCGGGAATCCTGCGACGACGCCTTTTTGCATTACCTCATTGATGCCCTTGAGCACAGCGGGCTCGTACTGGCCTGGAATTGAAGCACCAAAGATGTCCCAGCTAAACTGCAATGGCGGGTCAGAGTTTCGTTCGGCGGGCTCTACTCGAAGGTAGACTTCGCCGAACTGTCCGGCTCCGCCGGTTTGCTTTTTATGGCGATAGTGGCCCTCGGCCTTTGCGGTGATTGTTTCGCGGTAAGGGATCTTCGGCTCCTTTGTTGTGACGGCGAGCTTGAAGCGTTTGTCCATTTTTTCGAGGATAACTCGCAGGTGCAAATCGCCAAGGCCGTTTGCGACAAGTTCTTTTGTCTGCATGTCTCTGCTGACCTTGAAGCAGGGGTCTTCCTCGCATAGCTTTTCGAGGGCTCCGCTGATTTTTTGCTCATCACCCCTTGTGGCAGGCTCGATGGCCAGCGAGAACATTGGCTCCGGTACGACCGGCTGCTGGGGCTTTCCGGATACGTTGCCATCGTTAATAAGATCACCGATTCTTAGCTCCTCAACTTTGGCAAGTGTTATGATGTCACCTGCTATGCCTGCATTTATTTCCTCGGATTCGCCGCCTTGGGATCTTAGGATGTGTCCTGGTCGAATTGACTTCTTTTCTTCGTTGCGTAAGAGGTTTGTATCGGACTTGAGCGTGCCACTAAAGATTCTTATGGTGGAGTACTTCATATTTGACCGCGGATCGAAGGCGACACGAAATACCACTCCTGCCAGCGGCCCGGCAGGGTCAGGTTTGAGCTCCGTTGTCTTCTCACCATCTTTAAGCTGTGCGGGGCTTGCCTGGAGAGGTGAGGGGGTGTATTTTGTGATGATATCGACAAGCTCAGTAATGCCAATTTCTTTGCGGGCGTTGGTGAAGACTATGGGGATAAGAGTGCCGGTTTTTAGGGCTTCTACGAAGACGGAGGCTATTTTTTCGGTGGAGATTTCTTCGCCGGCGAAGTAACTTTCCATAAGAGCGTCGTCTGCCTCGATGACGCTTTCGATCAGGTCTGTGTGTGCCTGAGCGACGTCCATCAGGGGCGAGTCGCCGCTATCATTTTCGACACAGTCTATAACAGATGCCTTGTCCGCGGCAGGTAGATTGGCGCAGCGGCATTGTATGCCGAACATTTCCTGAATGTTTTTCATCAACTGGGGCAGGTCGGTATTCTCAGCGTCGATTTTGTTTACGACAATGAGGCGTGGCATGTTGGCTTCTGTTGCCAATTGGAATAGCTTCCTGGTATTTGTTTCTATGCCGGCTGCTGCGCTGATGACGATTACGGCTGTTTCGGCGGCGGGTATCGCTTTGATGGCCGGGCCGATGAAGTCAGGGTAGCCTGGCGTGTCGATTATGTTTATCAGCTTGCCGCCGTATTCGGTGTGGACGACAGCAGATTGGATTGAGTGCTGATGTTCTTTCTCCTCGTCGTAGTAGTCACAGGTGCTTGTTTTCTCATCGACGCTTCCGAGTCGGTTTGTTGCGCCAGTGTTGTGCAGGATTGCCTCGGCGAGCGAGGTCTTGCCACTTCCGCCGTGGCCCAAAAGAACAACGTTACGAATATTGCCGGGCTCAGCCACTGTTCAATCTCCAAAAAAGGCCTATTTCCGGGTTTCTGTTTGGACAGTCTGAAAGTAGATACTTATACAGCAGTTGGTACACAAAGGGCAAGGAATTTTTTGCGATTCAGCTAATAATACCGGTCGCAGTCGGGGATTGGCAGAACAGCAGCGCAGGGATCCGCCTTCAGCGGGCCGGTGATGGGAAAGGCCGGGGCTAAACACAACAATTGCGGGCAGACGATAGCCCTCGGCGCTGCGCTGCGGTCGGGACTCTGTTTGACGAGTCACATATATTTTTTGTGATTCGCTTAACAGGTTATGTACTTGTTCTATCTTATTTACTCGACGGTGACATCCGGCCCGGGCGTTATGACAATAGTCGACGTCGGGCATGTCGTGCAGGCGAGCCATTCGTCGGCGAAGATCACGAAATCGCGCCAATCGACACAGCAGTCACGGTTGAGGTCGGCAGGTAAGTAGCCGCGCGGACCACATTCATCGTCCTGGATTAACACTGGAACGGGCGGCAGGTAATTGCCCTGGAAAGCCGGATCGTCGCTTGTGACTTTCAGTTCCAGATGACCGGTGTGGTCACCTTCGACTTTCGCGTCATCCGCAGCGGTGACAGTAATCTTCTGGGGAATATCCCAGTTAGTCAGATCAAAATATACCGCAATGGTCGTGCCGTTCGCGTCGACCTTAAACTGTGGCTCCGGCTTCAATGCGCCCAAAACGGTAACATCCGATAGGGGTGGCTGCACTAGCGAGATTATGATCTCGTCGGACGTGGTGCCGTCCTCTTTGACCTTTGTATCACCGTCGGTATGCTCAACTTTCACTTTGGCCTTCATGCACCAGGTATCGAAACTAAGTCCTGACAGCTGTAGCGGATAGCTTCCGACAAAGAAGTTGCTCAGATCAATATCTTCTGAGGCAGGATTAGGCACGAGTTTCCATTTCTGCTCGATTTCGAGGAGTCTGCCGGCGCCTCCGGCGAAAACGTAATTCTTGTTGCGCTGAATTATCTGACTGGTGGTATTGACCTTTGCCCAGTCGTCGGTGGCTCTCGGATCGAAGCGCAGATCAAACGGATCGTCTTTCGGCGGCACATGGAATGTGGCCGTCATCTTGATAATCTTGACCTCCCTTTTCTTTTCTTCGTTCTTTAGGTGGACCATGTGGGTCGCAGGGTCATAGCTGTGTTCCGAGTGTGATGAAGAATCTTCGACGTATGTCCATGAGCCGTCCGGATTTTGCTCCATGTGTCCGGAGTAATTATGGTGGCCGGGCGCGGAGGCATCGGGCACGGCAATATCGTCCTGCTTTACAAAGGATTCGGAGACGGCCCAGAGCATTTTTCCCTTTCGGGTTTTGAAAACGCCATTGCGGTCCAGCTCCCAGACGACGGTGCCGGTTTTGCCGTCATCAGGGTCGTTAACGTTTAAGAATAAGCGGTTGCCTTTGATGGCATATCCTGCCACGGTTACCCAGTGGCTGCCGCGGCCCACACCGGGCCATTTGATGAGAAACTCGACATCTTCACCGGCGTCGAATTCCCTTTTGATAAAATCGAAGGCCTTGGCACCGTAAGCGTTGGGGTCTTTCATTCCGCCTTTGACTATGATGGGCAGCTTCTTTTGCTTTGCGTAGCTAATTTTTCCATCGTGCAATTGGTCATCCCTTAGCCCGTGGAATGGTCGTTGGTTACTGCCGGTCATGGTCTTCATCAGGTCTTTGATCAGGTCATCGTCCTTCTTGGGTAGCTTGTCACTGAAATTATGCTTTTTCGCGAGCCAGCGGAGGGAATTGGCTGCCGAGGTCGGACCGCATTCATTCGGTTCCTGGGTGATATCGGGCATGTCGGTCCTGACGGGTGAGGCGGTGTCGCCGGCTGCTTTGGCTGGCTCGGTTTCAGTTGGTGGCTCTTCATTGCTCTGGCCGGGGCCGCCAAGCAACGCCCAAAAGCCGGCGGGCGTGGCAATAGTATCCCAAGCTGGGCCATAATTTGGATCAGTGCATGGGTCTGCTATTTCTGTATCTGAAATAAGGATGCTTATGTCATACCAGAAACCCGACCACACATCGTGCTCACCAATCCACTGATCGGGAAGATTGTGAACTGTCGGGTCGAACCACACGCTAAAGGTATGGCCAACGATACATGGCGCCACCCATATTGGAACATTCTGAACAATCCATTCGCGGCCATCACTTGGCTCGGAGTAGGGATTCAGATCGGCGACGGCGTTCACGTAGGTAAGGCGGAGCTCGTTGGGGTCGTTCCAGGGCCAATTGGGGTCAATGCTCCGAACACGATAATCCAATGTTGCCTCGATATATTCGCCCGAAGGATACTCCATCCTGACTAACCATGCATTGGAAACCGTAGCTACTTTTTCTGCGCGGACAGTTAGTGCACACAAGAGCCCTATCAACAAAGCAGAAAATAAACATCTTTTTGTAAACATTAGGTCAACTCCTTCCTTTACATAAATTTCGCGGAAAATGCGTACACAGAACGCGAGACGCATTTGATAAAACATTAACTTCCTGAGAAGTGATAATACAAATCTCCATCATCCAAGCCTCACGCACATCTAAGTCGGTACCATAGTGGACAAGGGATAATTTTAACAAGATAATTATAAAAGTCAAGACAGAAATGACATTTTTTTTGGGTGACAATCTGGTGATCCTTTGAAAACCACTAAATCGCGACCGGAAACCGGGAAAATCCACGAGCAAAACAGACTGTTTTCGTAGATTATATTGACATTCTGGTGTAAGCGTTTGTTTTTGATGGACTTATCCGAAAAGTGGCAAAATCGGCTGCTAAGAGCCGGTGCAAACTATCGTAACGCAGACAGACAGGGTCGTTGTTGGAGATATTTTCAGTGTCACGGGCTCAATTTTGGTTCTGAGGAGCTAATCGTTGTTGAGTGAATCATGCAGCGTTTTGTACGCCGGCAGGAGTATGGGTGTGATTTTGCAGTCTTTGCAGGCCCAGTGAAATAGGAATTTTTGCTCTTCGGCTGGGATGTTGTTTGGAGCGTACGGTTTGCGTATGTACTGGTCCGTGCAGCAGGCGGGATAGCCGAATAGGAACGCTTCAAATCTCTGCGTTTCGGCGGATTTGTCTATCGGCTTGTCGGCAAAGCGTTGCTCGTACAGCTCGATGTACGCCGGCAATCGGCTGAAAATGGTTTCAACAACGACCTTGCCGGTCTTGACGGTTCGGTGGATTTGTTTTGCAAGCAGGCCCAGTTGTTGCAGGAGTTTGAGGGTCTGGTCATCCAGAGGTTTTTCCCATCTGCTTAACGGCTTGAGCCCTTCGCAGGTAAGCAGGGCCAGATATGCCAGTTCGAAGTCAATTGCCTTTAGGGTTTTGAGGCATTGCTTGAATTCTCTGGGATCGCGATCCAAATCTGCTTTCATTGCGCGCGGCGCTATTGGCTGGAGCCGATATTGACGGTTGTGGTTCCAACGAGCCTGGGTTCTTGTGGTTCTTCTTGAAAGATCCTAAAGCGATAGACCTGGAACACGTAGGTTCCGTCGTCGAATGGTCCCAATTTGGCAGTTGCGGGGAAATCACAGGCGCAGCGGCAGGGATCTGTTAGATGCTCGATTTCGTATATTGTGATTAGGCTGCCGTCGACCGTCATTTTCAACTCGATTTCATCGGGGCAGCAGTTCGCGGGGACCATGCCGTCGAAATGGATGTAGCTTCCTTCGACGCGCAGCGAAAAAGTCGGCATATCTATAGGTGACATGGCGTGTGTCATCTGGGTCTCACGGTCGCAATCCTCTACGTGATAGGTTATGCTCGCCTCGTTTGATTCTGCTGTGTGATTGTTTGCGGGTTCGGTGGAATCCAGCCAGTTGTCGGCCGTTTCGGCAAGGTCAGCGAAATTAAGCCGGCAGTCTCGATTTAAATCGCCGGGGAGATATACTGTCCCCAAGTGGCCACACTGGCGCGGCATTTCCAGAATCTTGGCTAAGAGTGGGACATCGATTCTGCCTTTTCCGTGGATGTCGCCGGAATAACTGAAGGAGCCGTGCTCCATGTAGTGACACAAGATGTCCGGCACTTCGATAGACAGGCCGAGCTTCGGATTTATGACGTGCCAGTAACCCATATTGCGCGTCGTGCCGCATATATCGCAATGCTCGATACCTCTCTGGGAATAGTCCAGCTTGTGCAGTTCGTTCACGTCTGGAGTATTTGGCTCGTAAGTCGGCAGTTGGTCAATTATCTCGCCGCATTGCTTGGCAAGCTCGATGCCATCGGGGAGCAGGTCGTCATCCTGGTCGGGGTCGTAGAGATTGTAACCTGCTTTGAGCTCCTCATTGTCGGTCAAGAGGTCGCCGTCAAGGTCGGGGCGGGTCACCGGGATCTGATGGTCATTGGGATCGCACGGAAACCGCACATCAAGTACCCTGAGCAGTCTGGCCATATCGACTCTTCCGGTGTGAACGGCGCCGTAACAATCGAATGAGCCGTGCTCCATATAGTGCAGGGCCAGATCGGGCAGGAACTTTCCATCCAAAGAATCGTTGGGGTCAGGATAGCGCAAAGCAAGCTGCGGATTGATGATTTCCCAGCCGCCCATGTGAATCCATTCTCCACACACGTCACACTGTTCGAGGCCATAAAGGCCATGCTGCATCTTGTACGTTTCATCGGGGGGCGGGGTGGGACTGCCGAATACGAATATGGGCAATTCGCTGACGGCGGCGGCGCAGCGCTTGGCCAGTTCTACGCCGTCAGGTGTCTCGTTGCGATTCTGGTCAGATTCGAATGGGCGATAGCCGATTGCCAGTTCTTCGGCGTTGGCGAGCAAATCTGCGTCTGCATCTTGGCTGACAATTAGTTGGTGAGCATCGGAGGTTGGGGCAGCGATGGCTTTGTGCAGAGTGACGCCCGTGGCCAACGTGACTACAGCCGCGGTGCCAGCGGCGACAGCGCGTCTTTTGAACCTCTTGCTTTGTTTGGCATGTCTTTGCTGGGCTCTTCTTAATCGTCTCATTGCTTTAACCTCCAGTATGAAGTTCTGCCTCTATTATACTAAAAGTGCATAAAATAGAGGCTCCGTGACGCGAAAAATTCCATTTTATATAAAAAATTTTTGCGTATGCTTCTCGGGCCGAAAGGGGTTTTTCCCTGGAGAACGGCGATCTCAAGCGGATAGGGGGGCTTTTTAGCTAAAAACACGGCAAACAGGATTTTGGCGAATGGCAAGACGGTGCGGTAGGCCCCACGCTACAGATTGCCGTGCGACTCACAAATATCCTAATACTGGCAAAGGCTCGATCAACGTCCACAATATCTTTTGACGAAGGCCACTGCCAAACAAGCCTTCGACCTTGCTCAGGCCATGGTTTAAGGGTGCCACCCAGGGTTTTATTAGCGACGCAGAGCTCAATAAGGCCCTACAGGATTCTGCGAAGTCAATCGGTTTTTGTCCGGATGTTTTGACTTGCTTCATTGGAGTTTTCGAGTGGCTCGGTGACCAGGCTCAGAGGAAAAGACTGGAAAAAACATGAAATGCGCAATTTTTTTGTTTTGGATTCGCTCACGTCGAGGGCGATTTTATTGGACGGCGGCGTAAGTGACATAGATACTTTTTATGCTTTGTCTACATATTGTGGTCCGGGGCGGTTGGGTTCTGCTATATGGTATTTTGGGTTATAGGGCGTTAGTCAGGGCGTTGCCGGGTGGGCTAAAGAAAAGATGTTAGGGCGGTCGATATTGCGGAAGTCAATAACCACTACTGGCCGTTAAGGATGCGTGAGTATGGACAAACGGGAGTTGATAGACTGCATTTGTGAAATCAACAGAAGCGCCAAGCCCGAATTTCTGGCCAAGTTCTCCGAAGAAGATCTGAAAGCTTACCTTGAGCACCTTATGGAGTTAGATTTGGAAGAATTGGTTGTGTGCACGTAAGGGTTTATGCTGTTTGTCGTGAGACCTTGAGCCGGCGAAGCTATCAACTGCACGTTTCAGGTTTGGGCACAAGGATTGCGACATTGGCCAGAAGCGGCGACAGTGAGCTCAGGGAGCGAGTTTGGTGAGGAGGGCAAGCACATAGAGTATTTTCCACGCTGGGGGATTTCTTTAATGTCTGCTAAGTATCTGAGGTGTACTATTCATCGTCAAACTGGTCGCCCACGATGCTTCTGCTAAAGTCACTGAGTCCACGTCTTTTCTGTGGAGTCGTTGGCGGACGGTCGCGTTGCTGAGAAGATCTATCGGCAGTTGTCTTGCTGGCGGTTGACTCAATAAAAGGTACTATTTCCGGCGCCTGTTCGGAGGGGACAGGTGGCGGCACCTCGGCGACGTTGTTTTGCTTGAACTGGACCAGGACGGGCACAAAGCCGTCGGGGACATAAAAAGCGAAGTCGATTAGTTTGAGTCTGTCGCCGAAATCAGTACCTCTAATTTCTATCTGGTCACTTAATTTCCTTTTTTGTAGCTGGTTCGCGGCCTTCATGTATCCGACGGGGTAGATGTTAATGCCTTTTCCGATGAGGGGTTTCTTAGTATAACCTTGTGGTTTGCAGATTAATCTCAGCTGGGAGAGAGTGAATTTGCGTGCATCTTTTGCTGCGCTCTTTCTTATTCCGACGCGCACGATTAAAAGGTTATGACCGCTTTTGGGTGACAGTGGTTGGCCGTCTGAGTCGGTGATGTTTTCTGAGATATACCAGGCGGCATCTTTCTTTCGTACCTCTATGGCTTCCGAGCCGGTCATGATCGGCAGGTCGTCGCTGATGCTGTGTCGATTCAAGAAGAGCTGGTCGAGCAAAGCTGGGTGCAAGGTGGCAAAACTTCTCTTGTCGCGGATGGCGGCAAGGCTGCCATCGCTTAGCATGCTGAAGTATCCGGTTGCGAAGCCGTCCGGATTCAGCAAGACTTTGTTGGGCTTTTCCGCATCGGGATTTGTCAGGTCGAAGCGCTGATAGGGGTATTTGTTTGATAAAGGTGCCATTGCCAGGGCTGTAAGCAGCACGCCGGAGAGTATGAGGCCTAAGAAAACTCCGAAAACGACTCGTCCGATCCGCTCAGGCCATAGTCCCAAGTCAGTCGGCTGGCGAGTTAGCTGACTGGCGGCTGTTTGGAGGATGGCAAATGTCAGGATGAACAGGAGAGCAAAACAGAGTGGTTGAGCCCAAGGCGTGAGGGACGGGGCGTAACGGATGAGGAGCCTCGCCGAGATTTCGAAATATCCGAATGCGACTACAGTCGCGCAAATCGTGACTATTATGGTGGCGAATGCCTTGACGACCGTACCTTTGAGGTACTGGTAAGTGGCACAGCCAGCAATTATGGCGACGACAACCAGGTTAGCAATCCACATTGCAACATCTCCCGTTCATTTTGTAAGGGCAAGTTTGCTCCAGTTGGATATTTGTGATTTTAGGCTCCTTTTTGAGGTCTCTTTGTGCCTTGCTTTTTAGAAGCGGCGAGCACTCTGACCATTTCGTTAATTGCTGTTGCTCCACTCATGACTTTTCTCAATGCCTGTTCTTGCAGATAAAGCATTTTGGCCCGCCTGAATTCCATTCCGATTTCGGCGAGTGATTTTGAGTGTCTTACGGTCTTTCTTAGCTCATCATTGATAGTTATAAGTTCGAATACGCCAGTTCTGCCGACGAAGCCTGTTCCCTGGCAATTTTCGCAGGTTGACGGTTTGCCGCGTTTGTCATAGACGACTTTTCCGGGGCGGTAGAGCACTTTTGCCTTTTCAGCGGGCAGGCTGAATTTTCTGAGAAGCTCTTTATTCGGCGCGTATGCCTGCTTGCATTCGTCGCAGAGTTTTCTCAACATCCGTTGGCTGCTTACGCCGAGCAGGGTTTTGGCGGTAAGACTTCTGTCGCCGACCAATTTTATCCATCTACCGAGCGCCTGTACCACACTGTCTGCGTTGATTGTGACATAGACTATTTTGCCGTCATTTGCTGCTGCACAGGCGGCCTTTGCGGTTTCCGCATCCTCGCAGTCAGCGACTCCTACGATGTCGGGCCCCATTCTTACTACGGCCTGCAGCTTTTTGCCATAGGTGGTTGTGCCGGTGTCGGTTAGTTTAAAGACATTTTGGGTAATGTTTGGAAGGGCGCTGGAAGGCTGTCTTTCGAGCGTGTTTATATTATTAAGGAAGGCATCATGATTTCGCAGCAGGGCATAGAACGTGGTAGTGACGCCGCTTTTTTTAGGCCCGGCAATGATAAACAGGCCTTGTTTTAGCTGGCGGAAGCCATTTAGCTGTTCGTATTGCTCGGGCATCAAGCCAATCTCATTCAGTCTTATTATGCCCTCTCGTGTAACGTGTTTGATCTTGGCTTGCTCTCCGATGGTTGAGCCGGCAACTGTTACCTCCCACTCGGTATTCTCTTTGTTCTGGGCTGTTCTGAACTTTCCTTTTTGCGGCTTTCGTTTTTCGTTGACGTCCAAGTCGGCCAGCTGCTTGACAAATCGAATGAAATATTCCATTTGCTCTCTGGCTATTGTGGGCTGTTTCAACGGTGCGCCATCAACGTAGTATGTCACATTGTAGCTTTGCGGTGTCGGTGAGAAGATGATGGTGCTTGCTCTGCGGTACATGGCGTCATTTAGGATTTCGTAAGCGCCTCTGTAGCCGAAGAAGTCCGGCGTCTTTGGCTGAGGGGTAGGGACTTCATTGCCGTTGGCGGTTATGAAAACGAAGCCCTTGAGCTGCTCAAGTTCCTTTTCTTTTTTGGCGAAGAGGCTCTTTATGTGTTCGGCGGTAAGCACGCGGTCAAAATCTAAGACTCTGGCATTGCGGTGCTTTACATAGGCCAAAGAGGTTGCGCCTACGGCTATAATGTACAGGAGCATGCCGATGACAAAGACAGGCACAACGAGCCAGATCATCGCTGCCACTGCGCCCGTTCCGAAGATGATGCCGAGCCAAGAGACTTCGTTGGTTCCTACTCCTCTGGCGTCCTGGTATACCCAGCCGAGCAGCGGCAGCCAGAGAAGGAATAGCGCCAAAAAGACTAAGAACTTAATTACGGAAATATAGCCGCCATATTCGACGGACATCAGTACTAAATCAGGCATAAACTGCTCCGTTTACAACAAGATCCGCGCTTTGCAGGTAATTACAGAGTGCGGGCCGAAATTTGGGCAATCTTATAGGATACCTTCGGCGGTAGTCCTAATGCCCTTTAACGCCATTCTCAGTTCTTCCGTATTCGGCGCATACTTATAGGCGTCCTTGGGGTCGACAGAACCATTTTTGACCAGTTCGCAGAGGTTTTCGGTAAGGTCCTGCATACCTTCCTGCTGGGAGCTCCTTATAACGCTGGGCAAATCACCTTCGCGTCCTTCGGAGATTAGTTTCTTGACGGATGGGTTTGCGAGCAGGATTTCGATAGCAGGTATTCTGTCGATACCGTCCTTCAGACACGGCAGCAATACCTGGCTGATAATAGCTCTAATTGCTATGGCGAGAGTCTGTCTTGTAAGGTCTCGTTCTGTTTGGGGGAACAGGTCTAAGAGTCGGTGGACAGCTTGGGCGGCATTTGCTGAGTGCATTGTTCCGAAAACGAGATGGCCGGTTTCGGCGGCTCTCATTCCAGCGCTTACGGTTCTGGCGTCGCGCATTTCGCCAATGAACACCACGTCAGGGTCCTCGCGCATAAGATACCTTAGAGCATCTTCATAGTCCGGCACATCGATGCCGATTTCCCTTTGTGACACGATTGCTTTGCGGTCATGAAACAGATATTCGATGGGGTCTTCGATTGTGATTATATGGCACGAACGAGTCTGGCTTATGTAGTCTATCATTGATGCAATCGTTGTGGTTTTGCCGCAGCCGGTAGGTCCTACCACGAGGACCAGGCCCTGATTGGTTTCACATATCTTTGGGAGAATCGGCGGAAGGTTCAGATTTTCAAATGACGGGACGTATGTGCTGACTCGCCTGGCCGCAAGGCTGATAAAGCCCCGCTGACGAAATATGTTCACTCGAAAGCGGTGCTCATCGCCGATTTCGTGGGCGAAGTCAAGCGTGCCATGTTTCTGGAAGAACTCTTTTTGTGCGGGCGTCAGTATCTCGAAGACCAGTTCTTCCACTCTTTCTTCGGTCATTATCTCGCCGGTGGTGTTCTTGAGCACGCCGTAGTGGCGTAATTTGGGCGGCTGCCCGACCTTCAGGTGCAGGTCATTTGCCTGCGTCTTTATAGCAGCTCTGAAATATTTGTGTAATTTGGGCTCGTGGTCGAGCTTTTTGTGTGTGTCGATAGGTTGCTCTGATGTCATAATTGCTACTAACTCCAAAGTTTAGAGACCAGTTACGTTCCCACAGGCTGGTTTAACGATTTAGCTCTGCTTTAGCTGAGCCTTCTGCCCTGAGAATTGTAAGGGAAACCCCTTATAATTGTATTATAAGATTTTGCTGCAAATTGTCAAGGTCGCGGGCTGGAGAATTGTCCGGATTTTTGCCACGGAGCACAAAGCTCGGACCGGGCAACCGTGCCAAAAACCGAGCCTGCAAATGGCTGAAGGCGTATTGATTTCTGAGGTTCTGGTGTTTGCATCGTTCGCTGGAGGACAGGTTTGTTGCGAATTTCGATATTCGAGCTTGGAATTCATACACGATGCGACGGATAATCTGATATTTCAATCTGCTTTTGCTTGATTTTTGAGCTTCAAATGTGTATATTCAGATGGTGTGTGAACGCTTTGGTGTATTGGGTAAGGATGAGGGTATGCGATTCGTTTGGTGTAATTCCTGCAGACCTTATGTCCGTATAACGGTACGCACTTTGTGGGCTGGGAAATATTGGCCTTTTTTTGGAAAGGGAAAAAGATGAAGACGACAATATTGACAGTAATTTTCATTTTGGCTTTGGGCGTGATGGTCCTGCCGACTAAGCTGGCCATTGCAGCCCCGATGGGCTCGGCCTTTACCTACCAGAGCCGGCTCATGGATGCCAACGAGCCGGCAGCCGGTCTCTATGACCTGCAGCTCAAGCTATACGATAGCCTGGCCGGCGGCACGCAGGTAGGTAGTACCCTTGATGCCAACGAGGTTGACGTAAACGATGGCTATTTTGCGCTCTTGTTGGACTTTGGCTCTGCTGCTGCCATATTCAATGGCGATGCCCGCTGGCTGGAGATTGGCGTCCGCGAAGGTGCTTTGGACGACCCCAATGTGTATATCGTTTTGGTGCCCCGTCAGGAGTTGACGCCTGCGCCGTACGCGCTTTATGCCGCAAATGCGCCCGGTGGCGGAGGCGCCGATAATGACTGGAAGGTCGCCGGGACCAATATGTTCTCAATGCCCATTGGCAATGTCGGCATCGGAACGACGAGTCCAGAGTACAAGCTGGATGTTAATGGAGATGTTAAGGCAACGACTGCAAGGTTTGGGACTGACGATCTGGTTCACAATGCGGACCTTCAAGCTGCACATAGAATAAATATATGCGACTATGACGGTGTATCATGGAATCCTAATCTGTATATAGGAGATAGTGGCTCGGATTATGTGCAACTATTATGGAATAGCAGTGGAGACTATGGTGAGTTGTTCACCTCCTTTGGACATGATATTATCTTGACTGCGGGCGGTAATGTTGGCATCGGGACGGATAGTCCAGAGGAAAAACTGCACGTTGAAGGGACTATCGAGGTAGACCAGAAGATTCAGGCCAATGATTCCGGAGGTTTGGAATTGGCAACAGATGAAGGCACAACAAGGTTGCTTATCCACGATAACGGTAATGTCGGCATTGGAACGACAAACCCCCAAGTAAAACTGGAGGTGCGTGCTTCCGCCGGCAGCGGCGTGTTTGCATACGGCCCTTCCGTGCAGGGCTACGGCGTGCGTGGCAGCTCTCCCCGCCACGGCGTGGAGGGCGTGTCCACCGGCGGCAAAGGCGTGTATGGAACGAGCACCACCGGCTATGCGGGATACTTTGAAGGTCCAAAGAATTATTTTGAGGGCAATGTTGGCATCGGCACCATAAGTCCGGCTGTGAAGTTGGAGGTAAATGGTCAAATTAAGATCAATGGTGGCTCACCAGGGGCTGGCAAAGTCCTGACGTCCGATGGCAGCGGTCTTGGCAGTTGGCAGACTCCTACCGCTGGTGACATAACGGCAGTGACCGCTGGCACAGGCTTGAGTGGCGGCGGAACATCTGGCCCCGTTAGCCTGGAATTTTCTACATCGTGGGGAGACGCGCGGTATGTAGAAGAGGGTCAGTCAGGTTCAGTAACCAGTGCGATGATTGCGGACGATACCATCACCCAGTCGGATATTGCTACTAATGGGGTCGGCGCATCTGAGATTGCATCAGGTGCAGTTGGCAACTCTGAGCTTGCTAACGGCGCGGTCACGAGCGTCAAGATTGCTGACGGCGCGACGCTGGTTGAGATCCTCGATGATGATGGTGCTGGCTCTGGCTTGGACGCCGACAAGCTGGATGGTCTCGACTCTTCAGCGTACGTAGGTGGAAACGACAACTTAGGTAATCATACCGCCACTCAAAATATCAGGCTGAACGGACACTACTTATCCGGGGATGGTGGCAATGAGGGGGTATATGTTGCAGGTAATGGCGATGTCGGCATCGGGACGAGCAATCCTCAGTCAAAATTAAGTGTTGGCGGTAATGGTATTGCTAATACCGGCGTGTATGGCAGCGGCAGCTCCGTAGGTGTGTGGGGTGAAGACAGCGACAACGGCTCTCATGGTCGTCTTGGCTTTGCCACCTACGGCGTGTATGGCAGCGGCAGCTCCGCAGGTGTGTGGGGTGAAGACAGCGACAGTGGCTCTTATGGCCGTCTTGGCTACGGCGACTGGGGGGGATATTTTAGTGGCGATGGTTACTTTAGCGGCAATGTCGGCATCGGAACGAGCAGCCCGGCCGAAAAGCTTGACGTCAGGGGAAATATCAATATTAGTATTACTTCCGTTTACAAAATAGCAGGCGCCACCGTGCTCTCCAGCCCGGGCACAAGCAATATTTTTGTGGGTGAAGATGCCGGAGCAAGCAACATCCACGGCAGGTACAATTCAGCAGTGGGTGTTGGGGCTCTTTACAGCAACACGAGCGGCTACAGCAATTCAGCAGTGGGTAATCGGGCTCTTGAGAGTAACACCACAGGCAGCTACAATTCAGCAATCGGTCTTGGGGCTCTCCAGAGTAACACAACAGGCGGCTACAATTCAGCAATCGGTCTTGGGGCTCTTAAAGACAACACCACAGGCAAGTACAACTCAGCAATCGGTTATTGGGCTGGCTTCAAAAATTCCACAGGTGATGGAAATGTCTTCATTGGCTACAAGGCAGGTTACAATGAGACCGGCTCAGACAAACTCTACATCGACAACAGCGATACCAGCACGCCTTTGATTCATGGAGATTTTGCCACCAACCGCATCGGTATCAATAGAGTTCCTACGACGAACACACTTGAGGTGGGAGGTAATGCGTCAAAGTCAACGGCAGGGGATTGGCTGGCCAACTCCGATGCGCGCATCAAGACCGACGTACAGACCGTAAGCAATGCCCTTGAGACACTCGATAAGGTTCGGCTGGTGAGCTTCAAGTACACCGATGATTATCAGGCCAAACATGCGAGTATTGAGAAGCGGCGTTACGTCAATGTCATAGCTCAAGAGTTCCGGCAGGTCTTTCCGGACTACGTCAAGAGCAGCAAAGAGAAACTTACAAACGGCGACGAGATACTCCAGGTCGATGCTTACCCGCTGACGGTCTATTCGGCGGCGGCCGTGCAGGAACTGCACGAGATTGTCAAAGCTAAAGACGCCGAGATTGTACAGTTGAAAGAGCGCGTCTCTAAGATGGAATCTCTGTTGGACAAGTTGCTCCACAAGCAGGAAGGAGGCCAGCGATGAATGCTCAAAAAATGCGACTGGTATTATTGCTTGGTGTTTCGGCCGTGATCTGTTTGGCGTTTGGCCAAACCGGCGGATAATATGAATTGACCTGGAGCACCATTGACGGCGGAGGTGGCACGAGCACTGGTGGGTCGTACGTACTTACCGGTACTATCGGGCAGCCGGATGCCGACTGGTGTGAAGGTGGCAAATATGAACTACTTGGCGGCTTCTGGCCGGGTGGGCCTGTTGAGTGCCTGCCCAGCACGTACTCGACCTACAACGACTGGCTCACTCTCAGCAAGCCGGACTGCTGGTGTGCACCGTATCAGTGCGATGGTGACGCCGATGGTGCTACGCAGGGCTTTCAGAAGTACCGGGTAATGAGCAATGACTTGGGCATTGTGTCCGCCAACTGGAAAAAGCTCATTGACGATGCTACGCTTGATCCTTGTGCCGACGTCGATCACAAACCGCAAGGTTTCCAGAAGTATCGCGTAATGAGCAACGATTTGGGCATTGTGATTGCCAACTGGAAGAAGACAGACGCGGACCTTCCCGGCGACTGCCCAAGATCTGAGTAAAAGTCTGGCTCGAGCGGCTAAGCTGTCACCGTATGTAGTTGCGAACAAGAAAAGAAGCCTTCGGTTTATTGAAATCGGCCGGATTCGTGCCGTGTGCTGTCAGGACCGGCGGGTCGCACTTCGCACGACGACGCGACAGTCTTGGAGCTTGACAAAATCAGCAATAGGTGATAGACTTCTGTTGCAGTAGTATCGGTAGGGCGCGTAGTCTAAAGACCAAGCTGGTGAGGAGACTTGTAGTCAATGTCACGAATTAAGCTTCTGGGCGGGACAGGGAGGATGAACCTCGCATAGTCTCGTAGTCACTTCACTGAAGAAGTAGGAGAGGTAGAGATGATCAACGAAGTCTTTTGTTTGAGCTTGTTGTTATCGGCGGCATCCACGACACCTGTCAGGGCTGAGATTTACAACGGTATCCCGGGAGGTTGCTGTTTTTTTGGTTCACCTGAAGTTACGCAAGCAGATATTCCAACAGCGAGGCCTGAACGAACGGGCGAGCCGTTCTTCGTGCAACTCAGTGGGCAGGTCCAGTACGTTGAGGTCGATACCCTGATTGTTATCTACACACACTATCGCAAGGATGCCTCGGTCGCAATGGACCTGTCAGCGGCCGATATCTTGACCCTGCAGGGCGAGGTCGAAGAGTCGAAGCGCTTTATTTGGCGAAGCTCGAACCTCAAGTGTCTGATGAAAACCGATTATCTTATTGTTGACCGAACACTAACGCTGGACGACTTGTGGGACTTCGGCGGAGGTGCCTACTGGCTGCATCACAACTATTGGGGCCCCGGTGCCACGACTGTAGAGCAGGACTTGCATGATGCCGGGATAGTGGACTATCAGTATTCTGTTATCCTTGTTCTGTACGCATTTGAGAACTCCACCGGTGCCAATGCGGCCATCGGCGGCGGCGCATACGGAGTGAACACTACAATGGGCGATGCTGCCTACATTGCCATTCCTCTTGCGTGGGGGCTCAATAGCTCAGGTGTTATAACGCACGAATATCTCCACGCGCTTGATTCCGTCTTTGATGCGAGCGGCAACCCGGCCGGCAACGATATGCACCATGCGGACCATCCGGAGACTTTCCCACATCTGAACGATTCCGGCAGGCACTTCAATTTCCTCATCTCCAATACCTTGGCTCCTACAAGCTGGCTTCAACTCCGTTCCGACTGGGCTACTGCGGTCACAGCTGCCGACAACGATGATGATGACGTGCCCGACACAGGGCTGCTTCCGATAACGGAGGAACTGCTTGGCTCGAATTCGACGAAACAGGATACGGACGGCGACGGTCTGAGTGACTTCGGCGAATTGATTGCCACCTACTATAGCGAGTCTGACACGCTTGCGCAGGACAGTGACGGAGATGGCCTCCTTGACGGAGCCGACCCGTATCCACTCTACAGCTACAGCGACCACGTGGCGCTGGGCCTGCCTGTGATCAACGGTGCCATCGAAGCTGGTGAATATACAGAGATAGTCCGTTTCAACAAAGGCAGCACCGATATTGCTGCGGTCGTCCATGCTGCCTGGTCCGATGATCTGCTGTGTATAGCCGCTCAAATCACCGACGATATGTTAAGCGTGTACTATCCGGAACCGTGGTGGAGCGACAATCTGGAAATCAATATCGACTCCCAGAAGGATGGATGGCACTTAAAAGGCGACCAGAACTATCGTTTCTATGTCGTTCCAAGGGGGGCAAGCGGCATTCCCGACGTGTTCGGTCACAATTACTACTACGATGCGGGCAGTGACTCTTGGCACGAGATTGACGTCTCGGCAATAACAGCCAGGTACGCCGCCGCCGCCCGCCCAAACGGCTATGTGGTCGAGCTGGCAATTCCAGCCAGTGTAATGCCCGGAGTCGAAATAATGCAAGGCTCTTCGCTCAGACTGACTTTCCAGGTGGAGGACTACGACACGTATCCGGGCTGGCCGAATTTCAATGTGTTCAGCGGTCGCGGCGGAGATGAACCTGGGTTTGCGCAGCTTTACCTTGCGGAGACCGCACAGCACACATTGGCAGTATCTTCCTGCAGCGGTGGGTCGGTAACTAACCCCGGTGAAGGCTCTTTCCGATATGAGCCCGGCACTATCGTACCGATAAGTGCAACACCGCAAGCCAATTACAGCTTTGTAAACTGGACAGGCACAGCCGCAGATGCCGGCAAGGTTGCAGACCGCAATGCAGCGAGCACAACAGTCACCGTGGATGCAGACTATACACTTCGGGCCAACTTTGCAGAGCAAGTTAGCTGCGTCTATGACCTTGACGGCAGCGGCTCTATAGGCCCAGGTGACTTCGCATTGTTTGCCTGCTGCTGGCTAGAGCCGGCTACGGCTTTGAGGTGCAGCGGCCCGGCTACATGCGCTACATGTGACTTTGACTGCAGCGGTCTTGTTGGTCCTGGCGATTTCGGCTTCTTTGCAGGCGCTTGGCTGAAGAACTGCGACGATCCCTCGATTCAGTGGCCGCCTTGTCGCGAGACAGCACCCGGCTCACTCGGCGTTCTCGCGTCGACGTATTCAACGCCGGATGTCAAGGTATGTTCTGTCACTTTGGCATCACCGTCTGCCTCGGACACAACAGAAACCTTGCCCACATCAGTCTCGTCCCTGACGGCAGGCCAAGACTACTACGTTGAGGTCTGGGCCGGCGATATGGGCAGCACTGATGCACGCTTGACATCGGTATATGTAGATCTGGATCTCAATCCGTGCGGTGCTGCATCGATTCAGTCGATCGACCACGGCGGAATCTATACAGTGTTTGAATCAGGTACGGCCGGTGCCTGTCGTATTGACGAATTGGGTGGCTCGTCACTGTCTGTAGTTGCCAAAGAGCCGCAATTGGCACGAGTAGCAATCGTAAGGATCCACGCGGAGGCATCCGGACCTGTCACTTGCTCTCTGCGCCCGAGCACTACCGGCATTGCCGCCTCCGGTCGTGGACTGATTCCGTGGTCTCAGATAGAGCTTAGCCCGCGCGGTGCCGCTGGATGCTTACCCGATAGCTATTCGACATACAGCGATTGGCTTACTCTCGGCAGGCCGGATTGCTGGTGCGCACCGTATCAGTGCGATGGTGACGCCGATGGTGTCACACAGGGCATCCGGAGGTATCGAATAACGAGCAATGATTTGGACATAGTCAATAAGAACTGGAAGAAGATAATCGACGACCCGACGCTTGATCCTTGTGCAGACATCGACCAGAAGCCGCAAGGCTTCCAGAAGTATCGGGTTATGAGCAATGACTTAGCTATCCTGATTGCCAACTGGAAGAAGACAGACGCGGACCTTGCCGGTGATTGCCCCAGACCTGAATGACGGTTTAGCTTGAGTGGCTAAGGCGTCACCGTACGCAATCTTGGAACAAAAAAGAAAGCTGTTAGCTTGCGAAAATCGGCGGCACTCTCAATGCGTGCTTTCAGCGCGCTGCACTTAGCGGGAAGTACCATTGCTCAGCCCGAAGATTAATGCCGCGAGGATCGACAGCCGAAATGTCCCAAACGACGGTATCGCCGGTTCTATCGCATCACCCAGCGCTTGCCCGTGTAGGATACGCTGGCATAAGACCTCAGTGCCGGATCGCCTCTCAGGTCGTAGCTCAATTCGAGCGTCTTTCTCAGATAGATTTTTGCCGGCTCACCCACTTCGTCTTTCGCTACGGGATGGTCGACGGCCGCCGTCTCGTTACTGAGCCCGGTTATGAACACCTTTACCTGTTTCGCCCGCGAGTCAAAATCAGGCCAGACGATCGCGATATCTTTCGTGTGGTCTTCGCCTTGAAGTATCTTATTGCCGGCTTCTTCCAGGTCCTCAAGAAACGGATAAATGCTCTCATGCCGTCCTTTTATTCGTGCAAATACGGCGGGCGCCGCATCCTTGCTGGCCGATATGATTTGGAATGTATCTGTCATAAGCTCGCACTTGGGGTAGAACTCGACATCGCCGCTTGTCTTATTCGTGAGCGTTACTATCATGTACCAGAATAGTTTCGGCTTGTCATCGCCGGCCAACTGCAGCACAATTTGCTGCGGATGTGTAAATGTCGTGTCGACCGTCCAGAGGCCCGGTCCCTGCACAATGACCGGCTCAGGTGCCGCCAAACCAACACAGACACCTACCACTGAAACTGCGAAAGTCCCATAAATCAGACTTTTCATCGCACGTCCCTCACTCAATTAACATGCTCAGTTCTCTGTGAAACCTAAGCCACGGTTTCGTCTTTGTATTGTACACTAAAGCCGCCCAAAAGCCAAGAACTTTTTCCGGCTTGTCTTTAGATTGGCAAGCAGTCTGCGCGTTTTGCGTACGTTTTTTCCCACCACCCAGAGTGGAATATTCGGCTTTCTATCCGCTCTGGACTGCGTACCGGTTATCATCTGCCAACCTGCTCTGGCTGGCGTGCTTCGCGACCCTGGGGGATTTTTGGCGCTCAGCCGTAATTTTTTCGCTCCAAACGTAATGTCAGTACTGTCGGTTCTAATCTAAATGCAATCAGACCATGCTCACGCGCATAGTCGAATAGCTGTTGAGTCCCATCCAAACTTAAGGTGTAGAGTCCTCGAGCCAATGTTCAGCGATAAGGGCAAAATCAACAAAGTCTATCCACGTGCTTCCATCAATATCCAGACATTGACACCACGCTGGCTCGGGACAGCTCGTCAGCCAGTTCTTGGCCAGCTCATCAATGTCCAGAAGGTCTACAAAACAGTCGCTATTGACATCGCCTGCGGGTCTTAAGCCTGCACAGAGCGTCCTATTGAGATAGTTATTGCCTTCATCTTCTTCAGAGATGTCGTCCAAGGGGTCGACCACAACAAAGACGTTATGAATTCCATCGGGCGCGTCCCAAATTATGGACACTTGCTTTGCCTGACTCGGCTCAAGATAGTCTACTGTTTGGCTTCCGCCGATCTCAGTCATATTCACGTCATTGACGTCGTAAAATTCAACGAGTATATCATTTGCATCCTTTGTTCCATCGTTCAGTATCGTAGCAGTCAAAGTTATTTGGCCCTCTGCTGGCCCACCGTTTGCTGCCAACATGATCGGAGTCAAGTCTGGAAGAGATAGGACGTATACATCTGTCGAGATTTCCCTATAGAACGGTTGTGATGAGGCCCCAATTGCCACAAACTTGATTGTATATGTACCCTCTTGGGAGGTATCCAAGTACGCATTTCCATATATCCCGTCACTGCTATTACTGTCGTTATGCAAGCTATCGTCATACAATTGGACAACATCCATGCCATAATCAGGCTTTGTTATTTCCACCTGGATGTCCGCACCTGTCAGCAGAATGTCGTTATAGTCCACGCTTGCCTTGAGGCTTATGGCTTCACCAGGCACGTAAATCTCTTTGTCAGTCTCCGAGAGGAGTATCAGATCAGTTGTCAGATAGACCGCTGCCGTATATGTCTCTCCCTCTGGCGGCACATCGACCGCCGCAATCTTCATCTCCCACACGCCCGGCTCCGGGTCCTCTATAACGTAGTATTCGAACGTATCGCCCTCCACAAAGGTGATGTCGTTTGCGAGGGCATAAGCAGCGTCTATCGATATTCCCCCCGGCGTTTTGAGCGTGAGGTCAAGGTTGGAGCCTTCCCATCCGACGTGGAAAGTAGCCTCTGAGACTGTCGAGTCTATCATACTCTGAACAGTCTCCGGCTCTAATATAATCTGCCCTCCGAAAGATAGCGCACGCTGCCCTAAGCCACACTCTGGCAATTCATACCCAGGCACGAACTGATAGTTCATTCTATATATCTGACACAACTCGTTGTCATATCCGTGCCTGGAAGTAAAGTCTTGATAGAATTCCCTCGCATTCTTTGGTTCACTTCCTCGGAGGGTTATCCATATCTTTGTTTTTCCATCTATTGCTCTTCCATCTAACGGGTCATTGTCCATGTCTTCGGGGCCACCGTCGGCTACGTCAATAAGGACATCAGCGAAAGGCGTTGTTGAAAATACGAATCCTCTATTTGATTCTGTTTCGTGGTCGTAGCGTCCTACATCTTTAATTGCTCTGAAGTAATTCGCCCACCCTTCAGCCAACTCCCAGTCCGAGCAGGGACAGCTCTTGAAATCGGAGCAGCCGTATAACTCATAGTGAATAGCATGCCCGTACTCATGCCAAACCTGCACATCCTGAAATTGATTCAGTGGAAAATAGACTACACCATCAGCACCAATTAGATCGCACAACGGCCACTTATAGGGTGGCGCTATGAAGCATGGCAATCCCCAACACTCATCATTTGTCTTATCATCCGCGCTTATATAAGCCCTGATCTTGCCCCTGTTATATCCAAAATCCTCTATGGCTGCCTGCCAAGCTGCGTGTATTTGACGGAACACCACAGCGCCGTCTCTCTCCTTTTGCGCGTTCAACCCTACTCCAAATATTAAGTCTTTTCGACACAATCCCGAAGTCTCACACGCACTATGCACCTTGGAGACTATCTTGTCCCCGTCCGAATAGTCCAAGACCGCCACGATGCTATTATCAAGAGCAGCTTTGACATAATCATAACCAGCCATATAAGACCAATCAGCTTCAATACAATCAGTGACATAATGTCCTTCAGAATCAGTATATCCCACCCATTCTGCGTAATCCCGTGTGGTCGTTGGCTCCTTCTTGATCAACCTAATCTCTACGCCCTTCAGCGCCTTGCAATTCCAATCCTTCACATAACCCCACATCTGATATTGGTTTTCACCACAGTTAAAACTCGGCACAGGCTCCGCCTCAAAATTTGCCCAGAGGGTATAGTTCCCATCCACCGTGACTGTGGTGGTGGCAGAGCCGGGGTCGGCTACCCTGCCTGCATCGACCGCGGTGCCAGCCCAGCTCACAAAGCGGTGATTGCATTCAGCTACTGCTTGAATGTCTACAACTCGAGGAGGAATGTGGGGATAAGGATAATAGCGATATGTGTAATACCCCGGGCCTGGTTTTACAGTTCCACAGCCCGTAGACCATATCCACAATTCATGATACTTCGAAGGCGGATCTGGGTTGTAATAGACGCAGTTCCAGCAATTCTCTGCAATCAGAGGAATGTGGGTGTTCAGGGCCTCCTCGCTCAGCGGATTGCCTCGCAGGTCTAATTCCAGTAAGTTCGGAAATGATAACAGCCCAGAAACGTCGCTTATCTGGTTGTCGGCAAGTAAGAGCTGGAATACGTTTAACGGCAGTCCGGAAACATCGCTGATCTGATTGCCGCTCAAATACAGACTATGCGGATTCCACACGCCCGACAGCGGACGAACATCAACGATCCTGTTGTATCCGAGGTCCAGACCAAACAGCTTCGTCATTCCCGATAATGCCGAGATGTCAGTGATCTGGTTGTTCCGAAGAGTAAGCCAAAACATCTCCGTCATCGGCGCCAGTGCAGAGATGTCGCTGATCTGGTTGTCATCCAGGGATAGACACTCAAGCTTAGTCAGCCCGGACAGCGCAGAGATGTCACTGACCTGGTTATGCTCTAACCATAGGTCCGCCAAATCCGTTAATCGCGATAACGCCGAGACATCACTGACCTTGTTGCCGGAAAGGTCCATCAAGCTCAGCTCCTTCAGCCCCGACAACACGGAGATATCGCTTATCTGGTTGCAGCCCAAGAACAGAAGCGCCAGGTTCAGCCCCGACAAAGGCGTGATGTGGGCGATGCAATTATTCCGCAGGTCCAGCCAGGTCAGCTTTGCCAGTCCCGATAGTGGTGCCACATCACCAATCTTGTTGCAACGCAGCCATAACCGTTCCAAATTTGTCAGCCCCGCCAGCGGACAGATGTCACCGATCTGATTGCCGTTCAGGTCAAGCTCTTGTAATCCTGTGGCATACTCGATGCCGGTAAGCTCGACAATTCCGTTCGCATCGGCGTTGAGCTCCGTCAGCGCAAGCATTTCTGCCGCATTCGGGTCAGAAATACCAAGTGCCTTTTCGACGGCGGCCTTCAGGTTAGGATCGGCGAAGTAGACTGTACCTTCCGCCGCGGTTAGCTCCGGCACCGCTGCCACCAAAACCACCATTAGATATGCTATGCTCTTCATTTCTTCGGCTCCTCCAGACAGTCACATTAGTATACCATATTAAGGGCTTCGAGGCAACGAAATATGGGACATCGCCAGCGCGTCCCGACTAAGGGGAGACCTGTTTGGGCTAACCACCAACGAATATATAAAATTATTGCCCGAAAAAACAAATTAAGTTATTCTATGCAACAGCAGGTGGGTGAATTGCTGTCTCGTGAATCGTAGCTCGAGAGTGACACAGTCAACAAGCTAAAAACAGTCGGTCTCGTTCAATGACAGAGGAAAAGGACGAAAAGAAGGAACTGCTGGAGCAGATTGAGCATCTGCTTGAAGAGCAAGATGTCGTTCGCCTGGGTCAATTGCTCGGTGACCAGCGAAGCAGCGATATCGCAGAAGTTGTCGAGCTTTTGGATAACGAGCAAAGGCGCACCATCTTCGATGTCTTGGACCAGCCAACTTCGGCTGAGGTCCTCGAGAAGGTCGATGAAGCCACCCGCGCAGAACTCTTCCATTTGCTAAAAGACGACGAGATAAAAAGTCTTGTCTGCGAACTTGACTACGACGATGCCGCCGACCTGCTGGCGGAACTTCCGGACGATGTAAGCCAAAAAGTGCTCACCAGCCTGGCGCCAGCCGACGCTGCCGAGATCAAGAAGCTGATGAGCTACTCTGAAGACTCAGCCGGCGGCATCATGGACCCGGTTGTAATTAGCGTGCCCGAGGATGCCACCGTCGCCGAGGCCGTCAGTAAAATCCGAGCGGCTGAGATTGATGAGGACTTCTTCAGCGTATATGTTGTGGACAAGGCCCGCCGGTTCGTCGGAGATGTCCGCATCCGATTTCTCCTGACGCGTCCTGAAAACACCAAGATAGGCGGCCTGATAGATCCTGACACCATATATGTGAGCACCGATACGGACCAGGAAGAAGTCCGCAACATATTCAGTAAGAACGACCTTATTGTTATGCCGGTCCTCGACAAGCATCACCGACTGGTCGGGCGAATCACCGCCGACCGTATAATCGAGGTCGCCGAGGAAGAGGCCGCCGAGGACCTGTACGTGATGGCAGGTACGGATCCCGACGAGCTGGACAACGTCTCAGTCCTCCACGCTGCCCGCATTAGAATGACGTGGCTGCTGCCCTGCCTGATAGGCACCGGCGTGACGGCAGTAGTCATGATGTTTTTCAAGACCAAGGATCCCCTTGTTTATGTGGCGGCGGCAGCCTTTGTCCCCATGATTGCAGCTATAAGCGGCAACGCCGGCCTGCAGACCTCAGCTATCGTAGTTAGTGGATTGGCAACGGGCCACCTTGCAGCCCTGAAACTAAGCCAGGTTTTCACAAGGGAGGTCCGAATCGCGCTATTGGTGGCACTTAGCTGCGGAATCTTGGGAGGGCTGGCGTGTGGAATTCTGCTTAACTCAAAAGCGCCAACTGAAAGCGTGGTACCCAGCCGACTGGTATTTGCATTCGGCACGGCTATGTTCTCGGCGATAATGGTCGCTACGACGCTCGGCTTATTTCTGCCGTTCGCTTTCCGCCGAATCGGAATCGACCCAGCCATAAGTTCCGGCCCACTGGTCACAACTGCAAACGATTCGATAAGCGTCGCCATCTACATGACCCTAACACTGCTGTTAGCAGCATGAGGGCGAAAGCCCCCGCAGACGTCATCTCTGAAAGCCCGCCGTAGGTGGGGGCGGAATCAATTGATGCCGCCCCTGTCAATTGTATACCAGCTCAGCTCATAGTCTCCACCGGAATCACCCAGTGCTGATTCACCAGTCAGGATAAGAAGCAGTACACCTGAAACCAGGACAGTCACGCCTAAGCCAACGATCTTTGCCGCGCCGCTGTTATCCTTAACCTGCTTCACGGCTCAGCTCACTTTCTTGCCCTTTCGCCTGCTCAATTGGTTCCGGATTATGTAGTCTTCGTATGCCTCTTTCCTCCGGCAAACCATAAGCCTTCGGATCCAGATAATAGCCCCGCTCTTCAGCAGGCTTGTCTTCTTCGACCTGTATGCGGTTTGCCACTGCATAGGGGTCCTGCCTGACGCCCGTCACCTGCCATGAGACTTCCATGCCGGGTTTTCCGCCGGCAATCTTGAAACTGTTATCAGAAATCTTTTCAGCAATATAGACCGATGCAAAACCACCAATGCAGGTTAGCTGATAACGGAAGTCATAGTTCAATGCTTCAAAATAATCGGGTAGTTCAACCACGGCCTGGCCGCTTTGGCCAAGTGTGACGTTGCCATTGTAAATGTTCATCATATCCGGCGACTCAACGAAGGAGTGCTGAAGGAATTTATTCTCCGGGTCAAGTGGATGGTCAATCTTGAAGGAACCGCTGAGCTTGCTGAGTTCGCCTACAATGTTGAGGTCGCCTGTTATGCCAACGTCGCCCAAAAAATATCCCGCTTTACCGGTAAGGCTGTAGCCATACACGCCGGTGCCTTCTGTGCATTGGCCAGACACACCTGTGCCACTACCCCAACTTCGACCCAGTACGCCGATGGCATCCCCCCAATGTTGGCCCTCGACAGTCCCTACGCCAGGATTGAGATGTGAGCTGTATATCCGAAGTGGAACATCAATGTCCAGTGTAACATCACCTGATGTTCCGCCACCATTTAAGCCTGCGCCTGCAGTCACCGCCGTGATATCACCACCAGCGGGAGCCTGCCAACTGGCAACACCGGCGCCGTCGGATGTCAGGACTTTGCCTGCTCCTTCCGAGCCATCAGTAATCTTGACTTGGCCGTTTACTTCCAGCTTTTCACTCGGACTCGTCGTGCCGATACCGACGTTGCCGCCTGATTGGAGTGTAACCCTATCCAAACCATCATTAAAGCTGAGGTCGTCATTGCCAGATGATGAAACATATGCAAGCCACTTTTGAGCACTACCCTGTCTCCATCGAATACCCGCTGCAGCATTTGATGGGGCCTCAACACTAATAGTGGTTTGACCAGTGCCCCTAACGTGCAGCTTACTGTCCGAGTACGGGCTTGTCGTCCCGATGCCGACGCTGCCGTTATCATAAATTGTTCCAGTTACAAGTGCTGAACCATTCCATTTGGGGACGTAATTTGTCGTATTGCTGCCAACCTGCGGGTCTGTCTCACTGGTCAAATAGCCCGCTGCGCTGTGGTCTCCCCAGCCATAGGCTGTGCTCCAATTGGAAGAATTGTCAGGGATTGTAGTATAGCTACCTAATCCAGTACGCTTCATCAAGCCATTCAGTGTGAAATCACCATCCATTACTGCCCCAGCAGCAGCTACATTATCAGCATCAGTTACATCAGCCCCGGCTTCTATGCCATCCAGCTTGGCGCCATCGGCTGAGACATCCCGTCCATCCACCGTCCCACCGACCACAATGCTGCCCGTTGTGATAAGATTCTCATCATCGAAGTCGATAGTACCGCCGGTCGCCGTAATCCTGTCGTTAATTCCATCTATAGTGATGGAGCTTCCGCTCGTAATGGTCCCGCTGGCGTGAATATCGCCCTGGACATCTAATTTGGATGCCGGCGCCGTCGTGCCGATGCCGACATTACCTGCATCGTCAACATAGAGCGCATCGGCTGGGCTCTCGTCTGCGGCATCAAGTGAATGATGTCTATGCATACTTAAGGCGAAGAAGCTCAGACTATGACCGTCGAGCTTGTCTGCGTCTCGCGCGTAAATCGCATAGGGCATGGGTTTCACCTGCTGGCGCGGGCTCAGGATAACAAAATCGTTGACGTCGTTGCTGTCACCCGGCCGGACTGCCATTTGGAGCCAGCGAGCGTCCCTGGTAAAGATGCCGCTGCCGAAATCCAGATCCACCGTAAAGTACCCTTCGATGACATCGAGGTCGTTTACATCAATCGCACTTCCCAACTGATTGCCCAGGATGACGTTGGGGTCATCGAAGAGCTTGAACTGGAGGTCATAAAGACCGTCTGCCGGCTCGTTGCCATCTATGAGGCGGCCCTGATACGCAAAGGCCGTGCCCATGTCAGATGCACTGGCATGCTCACTCGGCCACACTATCAAGGCCAGCACCAGGATCAATACTGTCGGCAATATTCTTGTGCTTCTCATTTTGTTCTCCTCTGCAAAGGTTGTTGATATTTGACAGCACACACTTTGTGCACCGTTATTACTGAAGTAACTGTTGTGACTTGACCGGGGGAAGAATGCGCATTATTCTCCTCCATTTGCTGCGTTAGCACATTAGCCAGACACGAAGTTATTGTATAACTTTTGCACTTCTTATGCAAGGATTCTTCGATGATCTGGCTGGGGGTCGGATTTGGGCGATGTCACGAATTGACAGGGCGGCTGATTTTTTGTATAGTATTGGCTGTAAGTGTACGGATTTTTATGCGTTTACGAAGGGAGGAGCGGCAGTTTGTTGCCGGGGTCTGTTTTTGAGAGCTGGACAACATACAGAGAATATTTTTGCCTTTAGCAGCCGTGCTTGGTGACGGTGACATCTGAGCTGTTCGGCGAGTAGGAAAGCGAAGAGCAAGTGGCGAGTAGACTGTCTGCGGCTCGATGGCTGTGGAACCGGAGCGGAGATGTAAGGTGAGTATGGTGTTAGATAAAAGAGGGATAATAGTCGCTGCACAAGTCTGTGCAGCAGGGTTGTTATGGTCGGCATTGCTGTCGGGGGCTGCCGGGAGCAAGGAGGCGATCTGGATTGAGGGTGAGGACTATAGCACGTCTTCGTTCAACCAGCACGGCTGGTATCAGAATACGAACATAACGAAGGAGCTTCTGTCGCCTGGAAGGCCGGGCGTCTCTAACGGCGAATGGCACACGCACTTTACGGGTGGTGGTTCGCCTGCGTACGCCACAGCTACGTACCGGTTCGATGTTGCGGAAGGGGGGACATACACATGGTGGATTCGGCTGAATCCCTTCCGGAATAGCAACGGCGGGGCAAACTACAGTTATCGACACCAATCCTGGCGCGGGAGCTGGTCACCGTGGAAGCATCTGGATGTTTCGGAGGCTCGCGACAACATGATCGACCTGGTTGAGCCAGGGATCGACATTCGTTTTATGGCGTGGTGCTACGGTGATACGCTGCATTTCATACGTGGACGGCACGATTTGGAGATCCGTTTATCACACGGTGAAGGTGATGAGCAGAACCACGGTGGTATCGACGTGATGGCTTTTACGAACTTTACGTGGGCACCGACCGGTGTGATTCCGCCGGACCCGAATCCGCCGGCGCCCGGGCCGGATGATTGGTTCACGCTGATGATTGGGCCGGACATGTTTTCTGCGGATTCGATTATCGATATGAGTCGCCTGATTGAGAAGCCGGCTGGAAGCCATGGTTTCGTGAAGCAACAGGGTAAAGATTTGGCCTGCGGGGACGGCACTGCGATTAAATTCTGGGGGATTGACGCTGGGATGACTGAGACGGTCGAAGCCCAGGAGCGGCAGGCACGGTTTTATGCCAAGCACGGCATCAACATGGTGCGCCAACACCCGGTGGAGAGTGCGTTGGGGAGGCTCCGGCGAAGCGGCGGCAATTGGCAATTTGACGCGGATAATCTTGACAAGTTTGATAGATGGTTCTCGATCCTGAAGAAGAACGGTATCTACATGACGTGGTCGATATTCTACCACCATGTGGTTCTTCCGGAGGAGGGAATCGAGCCTGAGCTTTATGATGAACTGCCCGAGAGTGGCGCCGGCAAGGATACGTATGGCTTTGCCACGTTCATAGAGGAATATCAAGATTCTCAGTGGCGGTACGCGAGCCTGCTGCTCAATCACGTCAACCCGTACACCGGTCTGGCGTACAAGGATGATCCAGCACTGGCAATTGTGGAGACGCGCAATGAGGATAGTGTGTTTTTCCACAATCCGCTCGGTGACGACTTCGTCAGAGGGCTGGCGTATCCAAATCACGGCGCCCGGCTGAAGCTGATGTGGCAGCAATGGGTCAAGAGCAGGTACGGCAACGACATCGCGCTGGCGAGGTCGTGGGGGACAGGTTTGAAGACGACTACGATCTACAATGGTGATGGTTCTGTTCGGAGCCGCCCGGACTCGGTCAACGAGACGAAGATGTATATCTACGCGGCGTGGGAGATGGAAAAGGATGGTCCGCGCTGGAACAAGAGTAAAGAAAAGAAGCGGATGGGTGACTTTATCCGCTTTTTGGCAGAGATGCAGCGGGAGACATACGAGACTTACCAGGATCGCCTTCGAGGTCTGGGCTACAAGGCAGTGACGGTGAGCACGGCGTGGAGGGCCGGTGGGCCGGCGGCTTCGGCGGCGAATCTATGGACAGATGATGCTATGGGCGCCATCGACCGTCACAATTACTTTGGTGGTGGTGCGGGCGGGCATGGTATAACGGCAGGCTCCGTGAACAATGATACGCATGTGAATAAGGCCGGGCGGGCAATTCTGTCCAGCGGTCTATGGCAGGGTGAGGATAAGCCGTTTATCATGACGGAGTGGACACAAAAGCCACCCAACCAGTGGAAGGGTGAGCTTGCGCCGCTGATGGCCTTTTATGGGATGGGGCTTCAGGGCTGGGACTCGTCGTATCACTTTGCAGGCTCGCGTTCGTACATGGGGAACGGCTGGCCCAGTATGAGCTCGTACGTCACCGAGACGCCGCACTATATTGGTCAATTCCCGGCGCTGGCATACGCGATTTATAATGGACATTTCAAGGAGGGCGATATTGTCTCAGCACGGCGACTGTCGAGGGGTGAGGTTTTTTCCGGTGTGGATGCGCTGCAGCAAGAATACGGTGTCGTTGGCTACGATGAGAATGAGGTGTTGGCGCATGGAGATACGCCGGTGGAAGCGCTGGCCATAGGGCGGGTGACGCTCAAAGTCAAAGACGGTCAAGAACCATCGTATCTTGGCGACCTATCCGCTTGGTGGGATAAGTCTGCTCAAACCGTTCGGAGCAATACGGGCGAACTGACGTGGGACTACGGAAAGAAGGTCGTCATGGTTCATTCCGCAAGGACTCAAGGTGTGATTGGTTTTGCTGAGGGCGGCACGTATGAGCTGCCCGGGGTAACAGTTGCGGATGTTCAGACTCGCTTTGTCAGCTTGCTGTTCACGCCGCTCGATAATCGTGCCTTGAAAGTATCCGAGCACATTCTCATTACTGCCATGTCTCAGGACAAGCAGTACGGCACGGTCTACAATGGCGATGGGACTGAACTGATTGAAACCGGCGGGCCTCCTTTGTTGCTTGAGCCTGTGCGGGCGAGAATCACGTTGAAGGGCGGTCCGGTGACATCGGTGAAAGTTGTGGACGTCTACGGAGTGCCGACCAGTAAGCAGGTACAACGCACAGGTAATACGTTCACGATTGATGGACGCTACGCAACATATTATTACGAGGTAAAGCGTTTGGTTGACTGCAAGCAGGTAAACGTTGACGGAGTAGATCCAGTTAACGTCAGGGATTTTGCAGCAGTTGCAGGAGACTGGCTGTTGAGCGGGGTTGGTCTGCTGGGCGATATCGACGGAGATGGGGATGTAGGTACGTGGGACTTGGTGCAACTGGCGCGGTACTGGCTTGGGGATTGCAGCGAGCTGTGAGTGGTTTGGGCGTTTGGTCGGGTGCACACCGCCTTACGCAAACATATTGAGGTTCCAGACTTTGCACGGCAGGATTTGCGACGCGTTGCGGAGACGGGAGAACAGTAGCGTAAAGAGGGTCTGAGGTGCGTTTTTGTCGGCGGGCTGTTCGTAAAGACTTTATGGTGAATAAGTTGGGTCTTACTTTAGAAGCTCGTGAAGAAAGCTGTGTAGGATTTGTCGGGCAGAGCTGGCAGACAAAGAGTTAACGGGAGGTGTTATCGGCGCCACTCAGGCTTGCGGACCATCAGGGGGGGCATTTGCTGAGGGTCGGGCTTTCGGTTGCCGGTATTGCTGCAGCTTCGGGCGCTCGGATACCAGCGGATGGTAAAAAGCCGAGGTTCGACAGGTAGTGTTGTGCTCTTTTTCGATTTGGCAAACATGATATTAGGACTCTCTGCGAACAACGTGATAGAAGCAGCACCCTCCTCCTATCGGCTAATTTGTGCGGCGACTTTTGAAAAATGTCTGGAAGCGGCTTTATCTGCTGAGAGGTAAAGCAGTAACGAGCGATAAGTAGTTGATTCAAAGTTTTACCGGTATCTGGCGATGGGCTAAGTACTCCTTCATCTGCTTTATGGTGTACTTGCCGAAGTGGGCTATGGAGGCCACAAGGACAGCATCTGCGTGGCCTTCGACAATGGCCTCGTACAAGTGTTCGAGTGTTCCTGCTCCGCCGGATGCGATTACAGGTAGAGAAACCGCTTCGGCTATTGCTTTTGTCATTGGGATATCATAGCCTGCCTGCGTGCCGTCTGTGTCCATGCTGGTGGGCAGGATTGCGCCGGCGCCTAAATCCTCGACTTTCTTGGCCCACTCGACGGCATCGATTCCCGTGCCGATGGTACCGCCAGTGACTATGACTTCAAAGCCAGAGGGTAATTGGGAGTTGCTGGAAGTATCTATTGCGACAGTGATCTTTTCACCGCCAAATGTCTGCGCTGCTTCTTGAACCAAATCTGGATTATGCACGGCAGCGGTGTTAATTGAGACTCCTGCCGCACCCATACCGAGCAATTCTTCAATCGCCTGGCAGGTTCCGATTCCGCCACCGACTGTCAACGGGACAGAGATTTGCTCGACGGTCCGTTTTACGGCGTCGAGTAGTGTTTTGCGTTTTTCAAGTGTCGCGGTGATGTCCAGAAAGACTAACTCGTCGGCTCCTGCCTGGCTGTATATGGCGGCATTTTCGGCAGGGTCACCTACATCTTTTAGCTTCACAAAGTTGATGCCTTTAACCAGTCGGCCGGCTTTCACGTCCAAGCACGGGATGATTCTTCTGTAATCCATGGGTTGTTTCTCCCTAATCAGTTAGCATTGGCTACGACCTTTCCTTGAATTTCTTGCAGAAGTATACCAAAGGGCGGCAGGGGAGTCGAGAAAATGTTTGGAAAACTGCAAGCTGCCCGCGAGATGGGGCCCAGAGCATTGGCAGGGGCCTTGGGGAAGGCCCATGTGGGACGCCCATTTTAGTGATGGGAAGAAAATGATTTGACCTGTGCCGCGGCTCCGTTAATCTGTGTTAGAAATAGGATTACAATGTGGTTTTTGATTTGAGAGGCCGGGTTATGACAGAAGTAGCAATGCCATATCCGGGGCACGGGAGACATTGGTGCTGTTTGACCAATTTCGTGTTTTAGATGACAAATCCGAAAGAGTATAAAACCCTTGTTACGGATGGGAAGTTTTTCTACAAGGTCTGTGGCTGCGTCGCGGGCGTCAGAAAGGCAGTCTGCAGCTTCTCGGCGCAAAGGGTGAGAAGCCCGTGTTAGGCAAGGAGATATTCTGATGGTGAAGCTCGTACTGGTCAGGCACGGCGAGAGCACGTGGAACCTTGAGAATAAGTTTACCGGCTGGACCGATGTAGACCTGTCGGGACAGGGCGTGCGTGAGGGTCACGAGGCTGCGGAAGTGCTTATGAAGGAAGGCTATGCCTTTGATGTTGCCTTCACCTCCGTACTTAAACGCGCTATCAGGACCCTTTGGCTAATTCTCGAAGATATGGACCTTATGTGGATTCCTGTTTACCGTTCTTGGCGACTCAATGAGCGACACTACGGCGCTCTGCAGGGTCTGAACAAAAAAGAGACAGCGGAGAAGTACGGGTTAGAACAAGTACAAATATGGCGTCGCAGTTATGATACGCCTCCGCCAGGCCTCTCGGAGGATGATGACCGGCATCCTTGTCACGATCCTCGCTACGCGGACGTGCCGAGAGAAGAACTGCCTGCTGCGGAATCGCTTAAGGACACTCTTGAGCGTGTTCTTCCATACTGGCACGAGAGCATTTGTCCAGTGTTGAGAGAAAAAGAGAAAGTCCTTGTCTCAGCTCATGGCAACAGCCTTCGAGCGCTGGTTAAACATCTTGATTCGATGTCAGATGAAGAGATTACGGGACTTAACATTCCTACGGGTATTCCACTTGTGTATGAATTGGATGACCATCTCAAGGCACAAAAACACTTCTACTTGGGGGATGAGAACAAGATTAAGAAAGGGATGGCTGCGGTTGCTTCGCAACTGACGCGCCAGGCTAAAGGCTCACGGCAATAGTTGCAGGTAACGAAAAGGCGAGTCGGCGTGCCGATAAAGCATTGAGTAGTTTCATAGAAGTTGCGAACAGGCGATTTCTCCGTGTTATCCGTCTTGGTTATTTGATGTCCTGCCAGTCGGCAGGCTGTCTGTCGATTTCGAGCAGCTCAACTCGGTTGATAAGCCATCTTTTGTCGGGCTGTTTGTGCAGGTGGAGTTCTGTTTTTGTTATCATAAGTGGTCTGAGGTATTCTTTGTAAATATAGCTTTGTCTGTCAAAGTGTATTACGACGGTCAGAATTGCAGTTGCGTTCGGTGGTGATACGTCTATCAGTAAGCCAGTCTTTTTGTTCTTCGCAACGAGTGGCGGAGTCAATTTAAGCCTGCAGTGGTGTATCAAATCTTTCTTGGTACCGTGGTATGAGTCGCTGTAGTCTTCGGAAATAATCTGGGCGATAGCGGTGCAATTCTCCTCTTCAACAGCCCTTATTCCTGCGTCAATGACGGCTTTGATCTTCTCTCGATCGGCCTGTACGAGAAGGTCCAGTCCGAAGGCGACAACGACGGTCAGAACGGGCAGCATCAGCTGCCACCAGCGGCGTTTATCAGGAAAGATGCTGCGAAACGTCAGCATGCCGAATAACAGGAGTACTGCTGCACCTACCAAGGTCCAAGGTTGTTCGAAGACGTCGAACATTCTCTACTCGCGGGTATTTGCCACTGATTGTCAGCGTTTCAGTTCGGAAAGCACTCAGTTTACCAGGGGGACGTATTTGCCATCGATACCGAGAAATAACGTGCCAGGCTTTGGGTTCTCAGGGGTACGGACATGTGGACGGCCATAATTGATAGCGTTTTTGGTCTGGCTCTTAATTTCATTAGTTGCCAGGCGGGTAGGGACGCCTTGACGGCCATAGTTGGTAGCGTTCTTGCATATATCTGAGGTCCTCTCCTTCGCCTGCAGGTGGAGACCAGTTGAACGCGCCTTGGTTGCCGTCCCATGCAGCCTCGGCCATTTCAATAGTGCTTCTGTCGACCCATCTGTGCTTTTCCGCACTGCCATCTGCCCAGGACAACGTGCTTTGTTTGTTGTGCCATATTGCCAACGGGTCTATCCAGGTATTGCCGGTCTCATTAACGACCCAGGAGCCCATGTTGTATCCTCTCGGATCGATTTCCTCTACGAAGACGTATTTGGTAGCAGGGTATTTTATCTCGGTGTACAGTCTTAGCGCCCTCCCGGTCCAGCCGGAAAACCTCTCTTCCCCGTACATGTTACCGCTAATAGAATAGCTGCGAAAGGCCCAATGAGGTGGGTTCATCTTTCTCAAATCGCCGGGGCAGCGATACACACCTATTTGCTTGACGTAAGGCCATAGCAGGCCCTTTCTTATAGCTTGCTGTTTCTGGTCGAGGGGGGCCTGTGCGCTGGGTGGGCTGTCTACCCAGTCAACGAGAATATTGCCCCTTCTTTCTCCGACATGGCCTCCGACCATTCTGGCGTCATAGTCGTCCTTATATAACAGCCACGCCAACGTCAGGGTTCTCAGGTTGCTGACGCAGCGGATGCCGTTCGCTTGCTCCTTGGCGACCTGCAAAGCGGGCATAAGGATTGCCATAAGGATTGCGATGATTGCGATTACCACCAATAGCTCAATTAGTGTAAAGGCTCTTCTTTTCATTGTTACTCTCCAGCAGGCAAGATGCGCCGCTCGTAGCTTGTGTTCCGCCAAATCTGCCTTTTTGCTGTTGTTTCACGGCTATCTCTTAGGTGTGATTATATCAAGGCCAACCAAATGTGTCAACGAAATAAACTTTTCCTTCTTGCGATGACCCATTTTCGAGCTGGCTGTGGCCGTAAGCGGTGCATCTGGGGTAACTTGGACCATTTTCAGCGATATAGTTGGCAGGCACAGGTCAATTCTCGTCTTTTCAGCTCTGACCACACCACCATTTATGACCTCGCCAGCCCCCGCATCGCCGATCTGCGCGCAGCAATAACAGCTTAATCCTTGATCGTTACACATGTCCGCATCAGGCCAGCGTCTGGCATATCTATTACGTATCTGTAAGGCCAGGTCTTTATCTTCTGCCACCATATCACGTGCCCGGCTGATTGGCCCAAAGGACAGGGTAAGCTGCAGGGAACACTGGGCCCAGCGGAAGGTGGCATATAAGCTTGGTTTAAGCAACGACTTAGAGGGCATGGCTAAACGTCATTACTCTTTTTCTCGGTAATGGCAAAAATTTTTCTTGCTTTCTTTCTGGTATAATGTGAAAATCACGGCTGTGCTACGCATTATCGGTGCATTCAGCCGGCTATGCTTTATCGGGTAAGGATGATTTTGGATATTGTGCTTAAGCCCTAAGCTTAGAATTCTTATGGAGTTATCAAGAAGACCGACAGTCAAGGGCTCACTTAAGACAACCACTCAGAAGTACTCAGGTGCTGTCCCGCCCCAGATTCTTCGGATACCCTCAAGACGTGAAAAGGGCGTATATCGTAATCCGAAAGAAGCCGATCCGGCACTCGGCGAAGACCTCGGAGAGAAGGCATCGATCACCGTGGAATTTGATGGAAGTATCATTGCTGAGTGCTCAATCCCAACCTTATTGTCCCCGGGCCATTTGCTTTTATCGAGTGGAACCTCATAGCCTGGCTCAAATGGTTCGGAGACACTGTTTCCTGTCATAGGAGAAAGAAACTGACAGATTATGGAACCTAATCCAACGATTACTTCACAGCCGCAACTGGCCGAAGCAGTCTTCAGCGAAAGTGGGCAGAACGTAAACCTCTGCTATCAATGTAGGAAGTGTGCGGCCGGTTGTCCGGTATCGTACGCCATGGACTATAAGCCTGCCCAGTTGATACATGCCATCCGACTGGGCATGGACGACCTGGTTTTCAATAGCAAGACGGTCTGGCTGTGCGCATCTTGTGAGACGTGTACTACGAGGTGTCCGCAGGAAGTCGATGTCGCCAAGGTGATGGATGCTGTGAAAATCATAGCCCTCAGACGAGGGGTGAAGCCCGCTGTTCCGCAAGTGGCGTCTTTTTACAGAGCGGCTCTCGCCAACATCAAGAAGTGCGGGCGAATGTTCGAACTTGGCATGATCGTTGGGCTCAAACTGAGGACTTTTGACTTCTTCAAGGATGCCGGGCTGGGGATGAAGATGTTCCGAAAACGTAAGCTTAAGATGATTCCTAGTCTTACTGGGTCTTGGAGCACGTGGAGAATCTTCCGTCGTGTGAAGAGCTTCGAGAAAAAGAATCGAAACGCCTGATATGAAAGAGTCTTGCATCTGCAGACTGAACATATGCATAAAGTAGCGAATTTTACCTGTTTAGATATTCGGGGAGGTCAGTAGGCAATGACCTTGAAGTACGCTTATTATCCGGGATGTTCTCTTCACTCGACCGGCGCCGAGTACGACGTGTCGTTCAGGGCCGTCTGTGACATAGTCGGCTTAGAAATTCAAGAAGTCAAGGGCTGGATCTGTTGCGGCACTTCTCCTGCACATTGTACGTCCAAGCTTTTGTCTCTCGCACTTCCCTATAAGAATCTCTGCTTAGTGGAGAAGATGGGGATGAATGAAGTTGTCGCGCCGTGCGCTGCTTGTTTTGCCCGATTGAGGACGGCGATGTATGAGGCAGCGGCACATCCTGAGCTGGAGCGTCAACTCAGTGACATCCTTGACACGCCGCTGCCAAAATCGGTGAATGTAGTTAGTCCTTTGGAGATACTCTCCGATGGAATAGACCTCACAAGCGCAGTCACGAGGGAACTGGGCGAGCTAAAGGTGGTGTGCTACTACGGGTGTCTGCTGACAAGACCACCCAAAGTGATGCAGTTCGACGAATGTGAGTATCCGATGAGCATGGATCGGTTGCTTCGCTCGGTGGGCATTGCAACGCTGGACTGGTCGTATAAGACAGACTGCTGCGGCGGGGCTCTTGCGTTGACGGAGACGGACGTTGTTCTCAAGTTGACGCGTGACATACTTGAGGAGGCAAAGGCGGTTGGGGCCAATGCCGTTGCCGTTGCCTGTCCTCTGTGTCATGCGAATCTGGACACGCGACAGGCAGAGATTGAACAGAAATACGACGTCCATTATGGGCTGCCCATATTCTACTTCACCCAGCTCATGGGGTTGGCACTTGGCACACCACCCAGCCAATTGGGATTACACAAGCATTTTGTTAGCGCGGACGAACTGCTATCGAGTGTCCTGAAAGAATAATTGGCCTCGCGATAGATGCTTGAAGGAGAGTCAATGGTTCAAAAAACGAGTCAAAAGGTTGGTGCCGTCTTAGTTGTTGGTGGCGGCGTGGGAGGTATGCAAGCCTCGCTCGATCTGGCTGAAGCAGGGTACAAGGTCTATCTTGTTGAAAAAGGTCCGTCAATCGGCGGGGTGATGGCGCAACTTGATAAGACATTTCCGACGAACGACTGTGCGATGTGTACACTCGCCCCGCGCATGGTCGATTGCGGCAGGCATCTCAATATCGAGAAGTTGACCTACTCTGAGATTGAGTCTTTCGCGGGAACAGCGGGCAACTTTAGCGTGCGCATCAGGAGGAAGGCGCGCTCGGTCGACCCAGACAAGTGTACCGGGTGCGGTGAGTGTGTCGAAAGCTGTCTGGTTAGAAACATGGCCTACGTGGAACCGGCTGAGCAAGCCGAGGTTTCGCTTCCACGGGAAGAGCTGGACCAGCTGGCAAGTATCCTGGAGAAACACAAAGGAGGCGAAGGAATAGTAGTGCCCGTCTTGCAAGAGGCACAGGATGTCTACAACTATTTGCCTGAACGTGCAGTTCGATACCTATCTGAGAAGCTGGACATTCCGCTGGGTCTGATGTACAGGCTGGCCACTTTCTACAACGCCTTCAGCCTCACTCCGAAAGGCAGACACACTATTCGTGTTTGCACGGGTACATCTTGCTATGTCAAGGGGGGAAAGAGAATTCTGAACGCGCTTAGTAAACACTTGAATGTCGAGGTTGGAGGTGTAACGGAAGATCAGGAGTTTGGCTTGGAGACGGTCAATTGTGTTGGCTGCTGTGGGCAATCACCTGTGGTGACAGTCGATGACGACATATATGGATACATGAGGCAAACCAGAGTTACCGAACTCATCAGGAAATACGCCGGTAAGGAGAGTAGTCATGGCTAAGATTCGGCCTGATGACCTTGACAAAATCGGAGACAAGATCAAGAGAACGATGCTGCTGCGAGAAGGGACAGGTCGGGCTAAGGTCATAGTGCATATGGGCACTTGCGGCATAGCCGCTGGAGCCAGGACCATTATGAAGGCCCTAATGGATGAGATTGAAAGCAGGGGGGTCAAGGATGTTATCTTGACCATCTCCAGTTGCGCCGGTCTTTGCAGCCGGGAGCCTATGGTTACGGTTGAGTTGACGAGTGAGCCAGCCGTGAAATACGTGGACCTGACCCCGGAGAAGGTAAAGAGAATCTTCGAGGAACATGTTCTTGGCGGTACGGTAGTAACAGAATACGCTCTGGCTGCTGGGAGCGAAAGGACGCTCTAAGGAGATTATGACGATGCCCTATAGAGCAAATGCAATGATATGTACGTGTACGAACTGCATCTCGAACGGTTCCTTGCAGATAAAGGATGCATTGGAAGCTGAGATACAGCGATGTGGTTTGGAAAGTGACATCTTAATAGTCCCGACGGGTGCGAGCGGCCTGTGCGTAAGAGGTCCCATTCTCGTAGTCCAGCCAGACGGTATCTTCTACCAACAGCTTAATAAGGAAGAGATTCCCCATCTCGTTGAGGAGCATTTCCTGAAAGGCAGACCGGTAAGAAAGCTGATGTATGTTCCTCCTGGGGAACGGGCCCCAATTCCTGAGCTGCGTGCGATTCCATTCTTCAAGGACCAGAGACTTATTGCGCTACGAAATCGCGGCATGATCGACCCGGACAAGATTGAAGAATACATTGCCAGAGATGGGTATAAGGCATTGGCGAAGGTCTTGTCCTCGATGAGACCTGAGGATGTTATAAAGACAATAAAGGAGTCGGGACTTCGAGGAAGGGGAGGTGCAGGGTTCCCGACAGGGTCGAAGTGGGAGTTCTGCCGGAAATCCAAGGGCGAGCCAAAATATGTCATTTGTAATGCCGACGAGGGAGACCCTGGTGCGTTTATGGATCGGAGCATTATAGAAGCCGATCCGCATTCTATCCTTGAGGGCATGACCATAGGTGGCTACACGATTGGAGCGTCCAAAGGCTTCATTTATGTGAGGATCGAATACCCACTTGCAATTGAGAGGATGGAGACCGCTGTTAATCAAGCGCGTGAGTATGGCTTGCTGGGAAAGGATATATTTGGGTCTGGGTTCGATTTCGACGTGGAGATTTTCAAAGGTGCAGGCGCCTTTGTATGTGGAGAAGAGACCTCTTTGATCGCCTCGATCGAAGGCAGACCGCCTGAGCCGCGGATACGCCCGCCGTTTCCTGCCCAATTGGGACTTTGGGAAAAGCCGACAAACATTAACAACGTGGAGACTTGGGCCAATGTCCCGGTCATAGTCAATTGGGGTGCGAAGTGGTTTTCGGAAATTGGCACTGAGACTTCAAAAGGAACGAAAGTCTTCTCATTGGCGGGAAACATTAACAATGCGGGTTTAGTAGAGGTGCCGATGGGCATCACGTTGCGTGAGATCGTATACGATATAGGCGGCGGCATCCCCTACGGAAAGAAACTTAAAGCGGTTCAGACCGGAGGCCCTTCCGGCGGCTTCATACCAGGCCATTTGCTGGACATGCCGGTAGACTATGAGCGCCTGAAAGACGTGGGCGCAATTATGGGTTCGGGCGGAATGGTTGTGATGGATGAGGATACTTGTATAGTCGATATCGCCAAGTACTTCCTTCAATTCACTAATGATGAGTCTTGTGGAAAATGTACCGCTTGTAGAGAAGGCTCTGAGGTGCTGCTCAAGATTCTGAACAAGATTTCCGATGGAGAGGGGGAAGAGACAGACCTAACACTTCTTGAGGAGTTGGGCAATGCTATCAAAGAAGCCTCGATGTGTGGCTTGGGACAAACCCTCCCGAACCCCGTGTTGAGCACGTTGCTCCATTTCAAAGACGAGTATGAGGCACACATCAAGTACAAGAGATGTCCTGCGGCCGTGTGCAAAGGTATAATCTCATCGCCTTGCCAGCATACCTGCCCCTTGGAACAAGATGTTCCCTGTTATATTGGGCTTATCGCCCAGGGGAAGTTCGACGAAGCAGCAGCGATTGTAAGGAGAGAAAACCCGCTGCCCAGCATATGCGGCAGGGTTTGTACTGCTACATGTGAAGCCAAATGTCGGTGTGGTGAAGGGGGTGGAGACGCAATCTCTATCCGGGTGCTCAAGAGATTCTTGTCTGATTATGAACGCGAGAGGGGCCTTGATGTCACACCCAAACCGAAACAGGCGAGACCGGAAGGTGTAGCCATTGTGGGCTCAGGGCCCGCAGGGCTGACATGCGCCTACTATCTTGCACTTGAAGGGTATCGCGTCACCATTTACGAGTCGCTACCGGTCGCGGGCGGGATGCTTGCTGTCTGCATTCCGGAATATCGATTGCCCAGAGATATCCTAAACTGGGAGATTGAGAACATCAAGAAGATTGGTGTGGAGATTAAGACAAACACCACCGTAGGCAAAGACGTACAGCTCTCGGAGCTCTGGTCCAAATACGATGCAGTATTCATCGCTACCGGGGCTCATAGGGGACTGAAGATGAAGATTGAGGGTGAGGACTTGCCTCAGGTCATCGATGCTGTGGATTTCCTTCGTGGTCTGCATCTTGGCCACGAGATCAAGATCGGACAGAAGGTAGCCGTTATCGGCGGAGGAGACGCTGCCATCGATGCGGCGAGAGTCTCCAAGCGCTTAGGCAAAGATGTGACAATACTATACAGGAGAACAAGACGCGAGATGCCTGCGGCTAAAGAGGAGATCGAAGGGGCAATTGAAGAGGGAATTGAGATTCAATTTCTTGTTGCCCCCGTACGGGTCTTGTCTGAAGATGGTCAATTGAAAGGAATAGAGTGCGTAAGAATGGAATTGGGAGATATGGACCAGAGTGGCAGGAGAAGGCCTGTTCCGATCAAAGGATCGGAATTCAAGATGGAGATCGACACTCTGATGCCCGCAATTGGCCAACAGCCCGATTTGAGTGAGCTGCGGTGTAACGATCGTCTGAAGATTTCCAAGTATGGTACGATCGAAGTTAATCCGGAGACCTCTTACTGTGGGGTGGACGGAGTTTTCGCTGGGGGCGATGTGGTCAGTGGTCCGAACACAGTTACTGCAGCAATGGCCCATGGAAAGATTGCTGCCAAGATGATACACAGATACATCCAGGAACTTCCGATTGCGCGGGAATACAAAGTGACCCGCCCCGCAATACACGTTGAAGCTGCGGAACTAACTGACAAAGAGATCGAAGAATTACAGAAGCCTTCGATGCCCCTGTTGCCGGTAGAGCAGCGAGCCGGTAGTTTCAAGGAGGTAGAATTAGGATTTACAGAGGAGATGGCGGTCAAAGAGGCAAAGCGTTGTCTGCGATGCGACCTGGAGTTGGTGGAAGAGGATGTAGCGTTATGAAGCTGAAGGATATAGCGAGGGTTCTTAGTGCTGAGTTCATCGTGGGACGTGAACTTCTGGACCAAGACATAGTGATGGCTTGCGGATCTGACTTGATGAGTGATGTTTTGGCCTTCGTGAAGTCTGGGTCTCTTTTACTGACCGGTTTGACTAATCCGCAAGTGGTTCGGACCTCAGAGGTGGCGGATGTGAGCGCCATATGCTTTGTCCGGGGAAAAAGGCCAGAGCAAGAGACTATTAGAATGGCTGAATCCAAAAACATTCCGTTGTTGACAACGCCTCTGCCAATGTTTGAATCTTGTGGTCGGTTGTACAGCGAAGGACTTCCAGGTTGTTCCGAGTATAAGAAGTAGCGGTAGACAGGATACTATCAAGTGGCTGCAGATATTAAAATCAGCAAGGTTCAGGAGCTAATCTACGAGATGAAGGTACGCGAGGCGATGAAGGGAAGTGTTGTTAGCGTTAGCCCCCAGACATCTATGAGCGAGTTAGGAGATATCTTGCGGGAGAAGCGTATCTCGGGGACGCCGGTAGTAGAGGGGGACAAGCTGGTAGGCATTATTAGTCTTGAAGACTTTATTAAGTGGCTGGCTGGCCACGAGCAGGATTGTCTGATTGACCAGAAGATGACCAGAGATGTTCGAACCGTTTTCGCTGATGAGCCATTGATCCACGCTGCCAACAAATTTGAACGGCTTGGCTTTGGCCGTTTCGCCGTCATTGACCGCGAGAGCCAAAAACTCCTTGGCATTATTACCAAGGGAGATATTGTTGAAGGGCTGCTTAAGAAGTTGGAGATTGACTATCACAAAGAAGAAACGCAGCGCTACAGAGTGCGGCAGTTTTTCGAGGATATTCTTGCGGATAAGATAGTACTCTTTTTTCAATATGATGTGGCGGGTAATGATTTCAAGCGAGCTGGAGAAAGCGCCAGTCGGTTGAAGGCTAACCTAAGACGCTTGGGCCTGAACCCCCAGGTTGTGCGGCGGACGGCCATTGCCACGTACGAAGCGGAGATGAATTTGATCATCTACACGCATGGCGGGAAGATACGCGTTCGTGTTGAGCCGCATGAGATATTTGTGAAAGTGGAGGACTTGGGCCCTGGAATACCCGATGTCGAGAAGGTTCTGCAGCCGGGATATTCGACGGCACCGGAGTGGGTTAGGGACCTGGGCTTCGGAGCTGGTATGGGTTTGGATAATATCCGTAAGTGCGCCAGCAAAATGGACCTAAAATCTACCGTAGGAAAGGGAACGCAGTTGAGTATTTACATCTCTATTGAAGATGGAGCCAAAAGTGAAACTAATTGAACTGATTCAAGAGCTGAGTCTGGACGTCAGGTCAGCAAAGGGTAGCTTGCAGCGCGAGGTCACTGGCGGCTATGCCAGCGATCTTCTTAGCGATGTAATTGCCCACGGCGAAGAAGGGAACCTCTGGATCACTTTACAGTTACATCAGAATATTGTGGCCGTGGCCAGCATGAAGGATTTAGCTGGAATCGTGTTAGTAAATGGCAGAGAGCCGGAGCAGGAAACCATCGAGAAGGCAGAGGCAGAAAACGTACCGATTATGGTGACCGAGATGCCGACATTTGAACTGGTCGGTAGGCTGTATGCCCTTGGGGTTGCCGGAACAGAGCGATGAGGAAGGTAAGGGCCGACCTGCATTTGCATACTTGCCTTTCTCCCTGTGCTGACACTCAGATGCAGGCGACGGCCATAGTTGAACGGGCCAAGGAAGTAGGTTTGGACATGATCGGAATTTGCGACCATAATTCCGCTGAGAATGTAGCCGCAGTGGTCAAAGCCGGTTTAAGGCAAGGGCTTACGGTCATTCCTGGCATGGAGATAACGTCTTCGGAGGAAGTCCATATTCTGGGACTATTCAACAGCGAGCAGGATGTGATGTACGTACAGGATAAGGTCTACGATAACCTGCGTGGCGAGAATTATGAGGAGGCTTTTGGCCCCCAGACGATAGTTGACGAGTGGGATAATGTGATAGGGACAAACCTCAGGCTGTTGATCGGGGCTACCACTCTGAGCGTGGAACAGATAGTGGAGGCAATTCACAGTCGAGCGGGATTAGCGATCGCCTCTCATGTCGACCGTGAGCGGTTCAGTCTGGTCGGGCAGTTAGGTTTTATCCCTAAAGGATTGGGGCTGGATGCCTTGGAAGTATCGACGGCGCCCTCAATAAACCAGGGGTATGACTATCCGGTGGTCACTTTTTCTGATGCTCATTTCTTGGAGGACATTGGGACGAGTTCCACTTGCTTTATGATAGAAACCATTTCAGTTGGTGAGATTAGCAAAGCGTTGCACAACGAAATGGGAAGGAGAATTATTGTTCATTAGATGGAAGACCTGTCACTACATATTTTAGATATTGCAGAGAATTCGATTTGCGCCTCGGCAAAGAGGATTGAAATTAGGATTGACGAAGATCAAGCTAAAGATATGTTGACCATCGAGATCAAGGATGATGGCAAGGGCATGGATGAGCAGACGCTACAGAAATCGCTCGATCCTTTTTTCACGACAAGAAAGACCCGCAGAGTTGGCTTGGGTCTGTCTTTGCTTGCTCAAGCAGCCAGAGATAGCGATGGGGGGATTGAGTTGAATTCCGGCAGCGGCAAGGGTACAACGGTCAAAGCTACGTTTCGCTTTAGCCATCCGGACCGCAGGCCCATCGGGGATATTCTCGAGACGATGCGCACGCTTGTCGCAGGCTATCCGGAGGTTGCTTTTCTTTATGAACACAATAGAAATGGTTCGGTTTATCGTTTTGATACGAGAGAGACTGATAGAAAATGATTACTTTGACGATTGACAACAAGAGGGTTGAGATTGAGGAGGGTTCGACGGTTCTGCAGGCGGCAGACAAAGTTGGCATTCACATTCCCACGCTCTGCTACCATAAGTCGCTGGTGCCGTACGGCGCATGTCGTGTTTGCTTAGTCGAGCTAACCGGGTCTCGTGGTTCAATCATTCAAGCCTCCTGTGTCTATCCTGCTCAGGAAGGATTGGTTGTCCGCACTGATACAGAGAGGGTTTTGAAGGCCCGCGGGATTATGGTTGAATTACTGTTGGCCCGTTGTCCGGATTCCGAGCGAGTGAAAAAGCTGGCGGCGGAGATGGGGATTGAGGACTCACGTTTCCCTAAAAAGGACGAAGACTGCATCCTCTGTGGACTCTGCACGAGAGTTTGTGCGGAAAGGATGGGTGTTGGCGCAGTCAACTTTGTCGGTAGGGGTTCCACCCGCAGAGTATCTGCTCCCTACGACAAGCATTCTCCTATCTGTATGGCCTGCGGTGCATGCAGGGTAGTCTGTCCGACGGATGCGGTGGATATATCGGAGGTTACATTGAATGAACCCAGGCCTATCATGTCTGATTATGATGTGGGCCTTGTTCCACGCTCGTCCATCTACATACCATTCCCTCAGGCGATACCGAAGGTGGCAGTGATTGACCGTAATACCTGCATGCACTTCCTCAAAGATGTGTGCAAGTCCTGTGAGAACTTCTGCGAGGCTAACGCCATTGACTACGAGCAGGAAGACGAGATCGAAGAGGTAAGCGTTGGTGCTGTGGTCTTAGCACCAGGATACGAACAGTTTGACCCTGATCTTAAGAAGGAGCTGGGCTACGCAAGGTATCCCAATGTCGTCTCCAGTCTTCAGTTCGAACGCGTCCTTTCGGCCAGTGGGCCGTATCTGGGAAAGGTGCTCCGGCCCTATGATGAGAAGCCTCCAAAGAAGATCGCATGGATCCAGTGTGTGGGGTCACGGGACGTGGATCGAAATTATTGCTCTTCGATCTGCTGTATGTATGCGACCAAGGAAGCAATTATTGCCAAGGAACACGAACCCGATCTCGATTGCACAATTTTCTTCATCGACATGCGTGCTTTTGGCAAAGGATTTGACGCCTACTATGAGCGTGCGAAGGAACTTGGCGTCAAATATATTCGTTGTTGTCCTTCTTCTATCAAGGAGGTTCCTGCAACGAAGAACCTGAGGATCACTTATCAAAGGGCTGACGGCGAGATCGAGACCGAAGAATTTGACATGGTGGTCCTTTCCACGGGGATAAGACCCCCTGAGGAGGTTCGTGGTTTGGGAAAGAAATTTGGGATCGAGCTCGACAAGCATGGTTTTGCCGCTACGCAAGGATTGGAGCCGGTTGAAACCTCACAACCAGGCGTGTATGTCTGCGGGCCGTTCACCGCACCCAAAGATATCCCGGAAACAGTGACAGAGGCATCTGCGGGAGCCGCTAAGGCGATGGCACTTCTGACAGAGGAACGAGGCACTCTAATCACGCATAAGGAGTATCCGCCTGAGAAAGATGTGAGCGGCCAAGAGCCTCGAATCGGTGTATTTGTCTGCCATTGTGGCAGGAACATCGGTGGGGTCGCTGATGTACCTGCCGTGGTTGAGTATGCCAAGACACTACCCAATGTCGCCTATGCAGAAGCTAATCTCTATACTTGCTCAACTGACACGCAAGAAAAGATACGAGAGATGATTGAGAAGCACGAGTTGAACCGTGTCATTGTGGCATCGTGTAGCCCGCGTACCCATGAACCGCTGTTCCGCAATACCTGTCGGGAAGCTGGTCTCAATGAGTACCTTTTTGAGATGGCCAATATCCGCGACCAGTGTACCTGGGTGCATATGCACGAGCCGGAAGAGGCCACACGAAAATCCAAAGACCTTGTGAGGATGGCGGTGGCCAAGGCCAGGCTCCTGGAACCTCTGGAGAAAGGAACCCTGGAAGTGAACAACGAAGCCCTCGTTATCGGCGGGGGCATGGCGGGTATGACCGCTGCACTCAACCTGGCGGACCAAGGGTTCAAGGTGCATCTCGTTGAAAAGGACCAGCAACTGGGAGGCAATGCCAGACATATACACAGTCTGCTCAACGGTGTGGATGTCCAGCAAAGGCTGGCCGATACTGTTGACAGGGTCAAATCTCATCCCAATATCGACCTTCATCTGGAAAGCGCCGTGTCTGCTGCTGAGGGCTCGGTTGGCAATTTCACATCCACGATAGTGCGTAACGGGACTGAGAAACAAGTATCACACGGTGTTGTTATCGTCGCTACCGGGGCGGAGGAATATGAGCCGACCGAATATCTTTACGGTAAGAATCCTCGCGTTATCACCCAGCGCAGCTTGGAAGAGTGGATCTCGGATGACAAACCTGAGCTGAAAAAACTCAAGTCCGTTGTGATGATTCAGTGCGTGGGTTCACGAGAAGAAGCACGTCCGTATTGTAGCCGGATATGTTGTTCGCAGGCGGTTAAAAACGCCATTGCTATAAAGAATATTCGCCCTAAGACGGATGTATACATACTCTATCGTGACGTGCGCACGTACGGTTTGCTGGAAGAATACTATCGGCAGGCAAGAGAGAAAGGTGTACGTTTTATCCGTTACGAAGAGGATCGGAAACCTGAAGTATCTGCCAACAATGGCGGACTTAGAGTTTCATGTGTAGACCCTGTTCTGAATGCCCCGATTAGTATAGACTGTGACGCCATCGTACTCGCTCCGGCGATAGTTCCTGGGGAGGGCATCAGTGAGGTGGGCAAGTTGTATAAGTTGTCGCTCAACCAAGACAAGTTCTTCCTGGAAGCACACATGAAGCTGCGGCCGGTTGATTTTGCCACTGATGGGGTATTCATGTGCGGTCTGGCCCACTGTCCCAAGTCGATGGAAGAAAGTATCGCCCAGGCAGAGGCTGCAGCCGCCAAAGCGGCTACCATTCTGTCCAAAGAAGAAATCGAATTGGAGGCTACAATATCAGAGGTTGTAGATGAGAACTGCGATGGTTGTGCATACTGCATCGATCCGTGTCCTTATTCCGCATTGACGCTAATTGAATATATGTACAAAGGTGACATTAAGAAGACTGTTCAAAGAGATGGAGCATTGTGTAAAGGCTGCGGAGTTTGCCAAGCCACCTGCCCGAAGAAGGGGATATTCATTCGTGGTTTTAGGCTCGAGCAGTTGGGCGCGATGGTAGATGCTGCGTTGTTGGCAGAAGTGTAAGAGAGGAGTTTGCATAGTATGGCAGATGGAGATTATGAGCCTATTGTCATCGCTTTTTGTTGTAACTGGTGCTCGTATGCAGGCGCAGACCTTGCGGGTGTTTCTCGGCAGCAGTACCCTCCGAATCTGCGTATCATCCGCGTTATGTGTTCGGGGATGGTGCATCCGAACCTGGTCATCGATGCCTTGACAAAAGGAGCCGATGGAGTTCTGATGTGCGGTTGCCATCCAGGGGACTGTCATTACCTTGAAGGCAATCTCAGGGCCGAGAACCGAAAGGAGGCAATAGATCTAATGCTGGAAGATTTCGGCCTCGAACCAGAACGGTTCAGACTGGAATGGGTGTCGGCGTCTGAGGGCCCCAGGTTTGCAGAGGTGGTACGTGAAATGACCGAGACTGTCCGATCGCTGGGCCCCAGCCCGTACAAGGTTTAAGGTATGGCTGTGACTGGACAGCGCTGAGTCAAGGTGGGACAGGTGTAGAGCTTACAGAATTCTTTTGCAGGACTTTGAGATATGGCTGAGAAGGTTCGATTCTTTGAAGGCAAGAAATTCCTCTGGGACGGAGAAGAATACGATAGCGAAAAGAAAGCAAAGTCGGTGGAGCAGGAGTACAGTGGAAAGGGTTTTGAGGTTCGGGTGTGGCCCGAAGACGGTAAAGTGCTGCTTTACACCCGCCGCGTTGTCACCGAAGTTGTGGTTGACGAGGGCGGATGATATGGTTAGGGCGTCCGTGGTCCAGAGGAATGAGATGTGTGCGGTGCTCTCTGTAATATCGCTACGAGAGACTCTGCCGAGGTGAGACCACGACATAACGCTCGCGCAAAGGCATAGGATTGGGTCGCTCTATTGTGAGAGAATAGCAGTAATCATAAGGGGCAATCAAGCCCCAAGGTGAATTAAAAATTGGAACCAGCGTAATATAGTCGTTGCAGAAGGAGAGGACATGAGTAATCCAAATATACTGATCATCGATGATGACCCGGATTTTGTGGCGATCACAAAGGCGATCCTGGAGACGAAGCAGTACGACGTGAGTTTTGCGTACGATCCGGATGAGGGGTATGCCAAGCTGGAAGAAGAGATGCCGGATGTCATCATTCTTGACGTCATGATGGGAAAAGGTGCTGAAGGGTTTATTTTTGCAAGAAAGATGAGGAAAGACTCACGTTTTGACAAGGTACCTATACTAATGCTGACATCCATGCGCGAACAGACAGGATTTGACTTCCCCGGAGAACGTATTCACTCCAAGTTCTTGCCAGTTGATGACTACATAGAAAAAGGTGTCGAACCCCACGTTCTTCTGGAGAAAATTCAACAGCAGCTCGCCAGGAAAAGCGGCGACTGAGCGTGAATGTTAGGGTTTTTACAAAAGAAGAGTGTATAATGGCAGCCAAAATGGCCGGCGAATGGCTTGCGACCTCGAGACAGCAAAGGTGTTGGTCTGCACGCTGTGTGTTGTCACCGAGATTGTGGCTGCCTGAGCTGAGGTTTAAGCGTCCGCTTTTCTGATGGGAAAAGGGATCAAGCTAGCGCAAGATAATGGCAGATGATAGGAAACGTAAGAATCTCTTTAGAAAGGAGGTAGTACTGTGGCTGTAAAAGTAGCAGAAGAATGGCTAAACATCTGTGGCGGATGTGAAGTCACAATACTGGACATAGGTGAGCCGCTTCTCGATCTGCTGCCCGCGCTCGATTTTGTCCACATGCCTGTGTTGATGGACCACAAGTATTTTGGCCAAACAGGGGAAAAAGAGCAGATGGAGATTCCGGAGGCGGATGTGGGGATAATTTCAGGAGGGGTGCGGAATGAGAAGGAAAAGCATGTTACTGAGGAGATGAGGAAGAAGTGTAAGACCCTCATTGCGTTGGGTTCATGTGCGTGCTATGGTGGGATTCCTGCCATGGCAAATATGTTTCCTCTTGAAGCCTTGTACCAGAAGGTATACAGGGAATCGAAAACTACAGATTCTGCTGATACACCGACGGAGAATCTTCCGCCTCTTTTGGACAGGGTGTACGCCGTGGACGAGGTTGTACCTGTGGATGTTCAAATTCCTGGCTGTCCTACCAACCCTAACCTGATTGTCCAGGCACTTACGGCACTGTTGGAAGGCAAGGAATTCAAACTCGAGGAGAGAAGTGTCTGTGATGAGTGCCCCGTGAAGCGAGAAAAGAAGGCAGCGGGCGGCCAGATCAAAAGAACGCTCGAGTCGATGGAATTCAAGCAGGGAGCGCCCTGGGAGAATACCAGGTGTTACATGGAGCAGGGCTACTTGTGTCTGGGACCAGTCACTCTGGCGGGCTGCGGTAACAAGGAGCGCAACAATGGTGAGGAAGTCACAGTCCCACGCTGCATTAAAGGCTATATGCCGTGTCGCGGATGTTTCGGTCCGATCCGTAAAGGTGCCAATCCCTTGGTTGACATGATGACCGCGATTTCGTCTATAGGGCTGGACGCAAAACAAGTTCCAGACAGACGTGCCCTATTGAACAGGTACATTGGCGCTCAAAATCGACTCAGGCCACTGCCTGCGCGTCCGGCAAGATAAGGAGGTAAATACATGAAGACAATCACGATTGCCCCAGTAACCAGAATAGAAGGCCACGCCAAGGTAACTATCAACCTTGATGACAGTGGCAATGTAGCAGACACCTTTGTCAACGTCGTGGAGCTTCGCGGCTTCGAGAAGTTCTGTATCGGCAGACCTGTAGAGGAGCTGCCGCGCATCGTAACAAGTATCTGTGGGGTATGTCCGTGGTCCCACCATCTCGCTTCCGCCAAGGCCAATGATGCTGTATATGGTGTCACTCCGCCAAGCGCTGGCAGGAAACTTCGCGAGTTGTGTAACTCGGTTGCGTATACAGAGGAGCACATTCTTCATTTCTTTTTCCTGGCAGGCGCAGACTACGTAATGGGTCCAGACAGCGATTATTCGGTAAGGAACGTCATAGGCATAGCCCAGGCAAACCCCGACATAGGTAAGAAAGTCGTTCGCAACCGACACCTCGGTTCGCAGATGCTCAACATAATTTCAGGAAAGTCTATTCACCCCGTGACCGCCGTGCCCGGTGGATTCAGCAAGCCTCTGACCGAGACCGAGCGGGAGCGGCTAATTCCCATGGCGAATGAGGTCCTGGAGTTTGCCAAGTTTGCGATTGCATTCGCCAAGGAGAACGTCTTTCCCAAGTACCTGGATGCCGTAAAGACGGTGGGCGTTATCAATACGGGCTTTCTCGGCACCGTGACCGAGGACGGTACGCTCGACCTCTATGATGGCAAGGGTCGCTTGATGAAACCTGACGGTTCCTACGAAGAATTTCCGTACGATCAATACACCGAGTACATTGCGGAACATATCGAGCCCTGGTCTTATTTGAAGTTTCCATATGCGAAGAATTGGGGCGAATTTTCGATGGACCTGGATAATCCGTCGGGGATCTATAGGACCAACTCGCTGGCTCGCATCAATGTCTGTGACAAGATCAGCACCCCATTGGCGCAAAAGGAGCTGGAGGAATTCCGGGAGAAGTTTGGCAGACCGGTTCAGCTTACACTGCTCTACAACTGGGCAAGGCTCATCGAGCTGCTCTACAACGCAGAAAAGGCGGTGGAATTGCTTAACGACCCCGAGATTACAAGCACCGAGACCAGGGTGCCGGTCACACCGCGAGCAGCAAGGGGTGTTGGCTGCGTTGAGGCGCCGAGAGGCACATTGATCCACGACTATGAGACGGATGAAAACGGACTAGTCACCAATGTAAATCTTATTGTGGGGACTACCCATAATAATGCGCCGATCAATATGTCTGTCAAGCAGGCGGCAAAGACCCTGATCAAGGATGGCAAGTACGACCAGGGTATCCTCAACCAGGTTGAGATGGCTATACGTGCCTACGATCCGTGCTTGTCCTGCGCGACGCACAAGCTTGACGGCAGTATAGCTGTGAAACTTGAGGTCCGGGATGCTCGGGGAAAGGTGATCGACACCATAACCAATTGGTGAGTTGACAGAGTATTGGTACAGTCTGGTGGGAAGACCGTGTTGGCCTTGTGATTTGCGAACACAGGTTAACTTGCCGGATCGTTCTGGTCGTGCTATAGCAAGAGGGGTGCGATTACGGTTCAAGGTCACTGAGGCAGGACTTTCGAGTATGCCGCAGTGTACGGGAAACCTTGGGCTATGCGCTGGATTTCCGGCTGGTTGCATTTTGCGCCGGAACTTTAACGGACGCTTAACCGCGCGCGAGGGAAACGCTCAAGTGGCTGAGGTGATAATAAGAAGAAACTCAGAGAAAAGAAGATCTTCCGATGGTTTCGCATGAGGGTATTCAGGCAGCTGTATATGAACTGCCGCTGTCAAAAGAGCGGCCTGAAGATTTTCAGATCAAAGGGTCGAAAGGACCTCTGCCGGAGTCTCTGCTCGTACAAAACATACTATGGTTCTGTCGATTCCGATGGTTGGTAATCGCAACTCTTGTCTCCTACGGCACACTGGGTTTGTTTCCTGGATTGACTGGCTACTTCCGAATACGTCCTCCAGGAGCGTGGCCCTTTATAACGGCTCTGGTTTTGACACTGAGCAATCTTGCTTTTCTTCTTTTTGCTCGGACCAAGCACTCTCCTGCCAGAACCATGTTAAACCTGTGGAGCCAGATCGTTGGGGATTTGGTGGTCCTGACCGTTGTCGTTTACTTTGTCGGGAGTCTGGAGACGAATATAGCATTCGCATATCTTTTTCACATTGTACTATCTTGTGTGTTCTTCTCTCGGAGGCAGAGCCTGATTGTAACCGTCATGGCAATCGGCATGTTTGCCACATGTATCACTGCTGAATATGTTCTGAAGCTGCTTCCTTCGATGAGTATATTTGCACATACATCCCATGAACAGGATTCCTCGCAAGTCCTGGCGATACTGACGCTGGACTTCTTTCTGGCTATCGGAATATGGTTGGTCGTGTGGCATCTTGCCTCCCACCTGTCATCCATGGTACGGCAGAGGGATTTCGAACTCGCTGAGACCAACCGCCGCCTCATGGCTGCCCAGGAAGAGCGATCCAGGCATATGCTCGCCACGACCCATCAGTTAAAGGCTCCTTTTGCGGCGATCTATTCCAACGCGCAACTTTTGCTACAGGGATATTGTGGTAATATCCCAGACGAGGCGTTGCGAGTGATACAGCGGATCACGGCACGGTGCAGACGATTGACTGCAGAAATCCAGGAGATGCTCCAGCTGGCAAATCTGAGCTCAACGAGCCAAGAGTCTCTTCCACGTACTAAGATAGTCTCAACGGAATTGCTGCTATGGTGCATGTCTCAGGTTGACCCCGTAGCTCGCGAACGTGGTGTTGTTTTCAAAACGGACATACGGCCGGTGGCTATGATAGGCACGGAAGATCACTTCAAGATGCTGTTTGTCAATCTTCTGTCCAATGCGGTAATATATTCCCATATGAACGGACAGGTACAAGTGTCTTGCCGCCGAGGCCCGAATTCGGAACCTATTGTCACGATTGTCGATAACGGAATAGGCATTCCGGCGCATAAGCTGTCTCATATTTTTGAGGAGCATTATCGCACGAAGGAGGCTGTGCAGCACAACAAAGAGTCCTCTGGGTTGGGTCTGGCTATTGTGAAACACGTAGCTGAAATGTATAGCATTCGTATCCGAGTGGAAAGCCGCCTTGGTTTCGGTACAAGGTTCGAACTCACATTCCCGAGCTCACGTGAAAGCTCGGGCAGTAACAGAGAAGGAGAAACAAAATGGCTTATCTCTTGATTGTGGATGACGACGAGGACTTTGCCAGTACGGCAGCAACCGTCCTGCGCAAGGATGGACACGATGTTCAGATTGAATTGGATACTGATGATGCTGCGCAAAGCATGGAAAGTAAACCTCCGGATTTGCTGATCCTCGACGTTATGTTTCCTGAGGATGCCTCTGCCGGATTTGAGTTGGCACGCTTTATGCGCCACAAAAGCGAAAAGCTCAAGAATGTGCCTATATTGATGTTGACTGCCATAAACGTCAAATTCCCACTTGGGTTTGGCCCTCACGATATCGACGATCACTGGCTACCGGTGACCGATTTTCTGGAGAAGCCTGTGGATTTTGATGTTTTAAAGCGCAAGGTTGCTAACCTCTTACATGGAGATAGCACTGCTGATTGATAACTAGGTGACATCTTTCGCGCATTTGAGGATCGAAAGAGATAGGTTCTTGACGTGGTCGGTAGAGACTGGAAAAAGAATATGAGCGGGCCACAGAAAGAACCCATCATGCAAAACAAAGACATGTAGGCACAACTGAGAAGATTTGGGCAATGCGGGCCGTGTGGCGATATCCGCATGTGGTTCCGTCCGTACGATACTCAAGTGGAAATAGCGTTTTTTGGGGCTTTTACCCAATGGAACCCGAGTGGTACGATAAATCGATTCTCATCTTGGGATGTGGCAACGTATTGTTTGGCGACGACGGATTTGGGCCGACCGTGGCTCAACGGCTCGTGTCCGACTTCATAGTTCCCGCTGAAGTTGGCGTCGTTAATGTGGGGACTTCGGTTCGAGAGATTCTCTTTGACGTCACGCTTTCCGACAAGAAACCATCAAAAATTATAATTGTCGACGCGATGGATTGTGGCCGGCAGCCGGGCGAACTCTTTGGTCTGGACATCGAGTCTCTGCCCAAGACTAAGCTCGACAGCTTTTCCCTGCACCAGGTACCTACCTCAAATCTGCTCCGTGAACTCCGGGACCTTTGTGGCGTTGAAGTCCTTGTAGTCGCCTGTCAAGTGTCACACACATCCGATAGCGTGAGTCCGGGGCTTTCGAATTCTGTAGAGGCATCTGTGCAGCGCGCTGCCGAGATGCTGGCCAAAGAGCATTTCGGATAGCCGTTTGGAGCTTCGCTCTACCAGCTCGCCGGAAAGGCATTTAGTTTTGACAAGTCTCAGATTTGGCCCACGAGTATCCTAATTGTGCTGTGAATACAAACCCAGTTTGCAGCTTAGAGTGACCTATATGATACCACAGGATTTCGAGGGAGACGACAATGCGATTACCGACCTACCTCCATAGTACAATCAACTTGTAGAAAGGAGGATTGGATGCTTACCGACTCAGCGGGTTTTCCTGGTGTGAAGCCCTGCCAGAGGCCCAAAGACCTATCCTGCTTTGGTGATTTCAGTACACGACGTGTGTGAGATGCGGCACGGAGCGGTTGATAAGAGGCGCAGAGAAAATCCTGAAGCCGGGCGTTTAAGCAGTCCCCACGAAAGAGCAACGCGAAGAAAACGCACAGTTACTCTTGCTACGCGCTTCACGGCCGTTTATTATGTAGCGAGAGTGTGGCTGGACTTCGTGCCGACGCTGGTCTGTCTCGTACGCTGGTTGTTTATGGGCATAGAGCCAAAGGCAAAGTAAATGAAAACCAGAAGACTTAGAACCAGGATACTAATATCATTCTTCAGCGTTATTGTAGTTTTTGCCGCATCAATTGCGGTGTTAGAGTTCTATGTCATCGAAAACGATATTGTCAAAAAAGCTCAAGAAAGGGTTAGAAATGACCTGAACTCTGCCCGGGAGACATATAGGCAGGAAATCGAAAGGCTGAAGGATATAGTTCGTTTTACTGCTTTGAGGTTTTTCATTAAGGATGCCATTTTAAGCGGCCGCACAGAGACACTAAGTGAGGAATTGGACAAGATAAGAAGGGCGGAGTCTCTTGATATACTAACTCTTACAGACAAACTTGGCGAGGTTATCGTCAGGTCCCGAAATCCATCTGTTGGTGGTGATAGTCAAGCACAAGATGAATTTGTGAGCTGTGTATTATCGAGCGGGGAGACAATTGCCGGCACGGCGGTAGTGCCAAAGGCCGAGCTCGTAAAGGAAGGGTCGGATCTGGCTGAACAAGCGCGGATCAAGATAGTCCCCACGCAAAAGGCGAGGCGGAATTCAGAGACGGAAGAGACGTCAGGAATGATGATGAAAGCTGCTGCGCCAGTTTTCGGGTATGACGGTACGCTGCTCGGTGTGCTGTACGGTGGCACTTTGCTTAATCGAAACTATAAGATCGTGGACAAGGTCAAAGACATAGTCTACGAGGGGGCCAAGTATAGGGGCAAAGACATTGGCACAGCGACGATTTTTCAACGAGACCTGCGCATTTCAACCAATGTCAGGACAAAAGATGGAAGTCGCGCAATTGGGACTCGCGTATCCGAAGAGGTACACGAACGGGTGTTGGTGAAGGGGCTGCCCTGGGTGGACAGGGCTTTTGTAGTTACACATTGGTATAAGACCGCGTATGAACCTATAAGGAACACAAACGGACAGATCATCGGAATACTTTACGTTGGTATCCTTGAGCGGCCTTTTACTGATATGGCAGGGAAGATTTTCTTCGTTTTTTTGGGGATAGTCTTGATCGCCACCTTGTTGGCAGGTTTACTTGCTTCAGTACTTGCGGGGGCTGTGTCTCGACCTCTTAAGCATATGCTCCAGGCCACCAAGAGACTTTCAGAAGGGGGGCTTGGATATAGAGTTGATGTGGAGACCGGGACGACAGAGCTGAATATACTTGCGACCTCCTTCAATGAGATGTCCTCACGATTGAATGAGAGAGAACATAGTCTGACGATTTCAAATGAAAAATTAGAGGCTCTGAACAAGGTTTACCTTGATCTGGTAGGTTTTGTATCCCATGAGCTTAAAGGAGTTCTGGGCACAACTATTATGAGCACCGCTTCGGTCCGCGACGGCCTTTTTGGAGTCATAAACACCGAACAGAAGAACACTCTTGGCTTAGCTACAAGGAATCTTGAGTACCTTGCGGAGACTGTAAAGAAATTCCTCAATCTAAGCAGGATAGAAAAAGGTGAGCTTGAGTTGAATCGAACGGAAGTCTGCTTGAGAGAGGATGTGTTTAGTAGCTGTCTGGAGACTTTTGCTGCAAAGGCAGCTGAGAAGCAGATGGAAGTCAGTAACAATATTCAGCCTCAGATCAGCGTTAATGGCGATGTTGACTTACTGTGTGTAGTGGCAAACAACCTTATCGGTAATGCGATTAAATATGGGTATGACGGTGGCAACGTGTTGCTAAGCTCGGTGGATCTCGGAGAGGAGGTTCAGATTGAGATCTATAACGACTCGCGGCCTATTAGGGAGGAGGAGAAAGCTAAGCTTTTTAAGAAATTCTCGAGGCTTGACATGCCTGAGAAGAAAAAGGTCAGAGGTACGGGTCTGGGGCTATTTATTACCAGAGAGATTATCGTGAGGCATGGGGGTGACATATGGGTTGAGCCAAGAGAGGGCGGGAATTCTTTCATCTTCCGAATACACAAGGGATTCTATGGCCATGCTCCGTAGCAGAGAGAATGGATTTGGTCAGGCCCGTAGACGAGCTGAGCCCGCTTTAGGAGCTGCATAATATAGTGCCTTGCGATCTGAATAAACAGGATGGTCGCGCAGCGTATTTTGACATAAGGCCAGAGTAACTGAACTGGATTTAGCTTTCAACGGGGCTTCAAGTTCGAAGATACGCTGCATATCAAATTGTTCACGAGTAGCCGTCATTATTTGCCCGGAGGCTACTTGGCACAGATTTTGTCGGTCGCCACTGACCTGCAACTTAAAAAACCAGCTATTTCACGATTTGAACACAGCTTGGAGTGTGTTACGAAATGAGTACAATATGGGTGTTTTGATGTTTGGTGTGCCACCCAATATGTTCAAAATAACCGTGAGCGGCTACTTTTCTTTTTCTTTTGCCGGTTGCTGTCCGGGATTAGCTGCAAGGTAGTCGTTGATAAACTGATCCACCAAGTCTTTTAGCTGGCCTCGAACCTCATTCAGTCTCTCTGACCTGTAGAGCAGTACACGACCTCTTTCCCAGGTAGTTGCATTGCAAAGGAGCATTTTCGTGCCCCTTGGCAAAATCACTGGTTGGGAGAGTTTGATGTTGGCATTGACCGCAGCAAGACCGAGCTCTTCATCCGTCATCAGACCGATACTTATGTAGAGAGTTGCTGCATCCACCCGTCTAAAGCCTTCTTGGTACAGCACCGACATGCGTTCACTGAATTCATGTGCTTCAAGCACCTTGACGCCATATTGACGAAGCCGCAACTCCGTATCAGTCTTCAATGCTTGTTCAGTCAAACCGTGTTTTTCTACTTCCGGGCGAAGGTCTTCGACCAGTACATGCACGCCTTGCAAGCCTACAAGGGTATCGCGCCACGTCAGGGCGGTCCGAGGTCTTGTAGCTGTTTCAACAAGGGACCCACGCGAGTCGGGTACGGCAGCCGGTCCGTCAAGTGGTTCGGCTTCGCGGCCGGCGTATACAGCGGGCCACATAGCTATGATAAAAGTTGCCGCGACCAGAGCCAAAATCCAATACCTTTTCTTCCTCATAATCTCACCTTTCAATAGGGGCGCTGCTTCAACGTGCTTGTCCAAGGGCGATCCCCAAAAGCTTCGGTGGAATATCCCTGCTCCATAGCTAATTGAGTATACCTAATTTTGGAGCTGACAATCAAGGAAAATAGACAAAAAATATTTTGGTTCGAAATCCGGCAGAATTATGGTCATGAAAAAGCAAGATCCAAGGATACTTGAGGCCAGCTTCTGAGCGAGTGCAGGAGACTGTGAGTGCCACATGAGTTACGGCGGTGTTTCGGGGACGGCGGTTGCCCAATAATCGTGTGCAGTCGAATTTAATTGGGGTAAGTATACCTCAAGTAGAATTTGACTACGGCTTGCGTATCAGGCGCTCCTTGTGAATTTGGGCCTGGTTCAAATCAGGGTAACACTTGAAGGGAGTATATGAGATAAAATCACCGACTCCTGCCGATAAGAAGAGTAACT
>Ga0209427_10000043_pt1 | contig 99014 bp, 159 predicted proteins | sample DeeMarSWOR136_30_FD_187465 | JGI IMG/M metagenome (GOLD analysis project Ga0209427, IMG submission 187465) | Marine sediment microbial communities from White Oak River estuary, North Carolina - WOR-1-36_30 (SPAdes) (version 2) | ecosystem: Environmental > Aquatic > Marine > Intertidal zone >... | reverse complement strand
ACTTCAATGGTTTATAGAGCAGTTAACGCTTACATAGCAACTGATTGTGGTGAAGGGTGGGGTGCTCCAACAACTGAAGCAATGCTTTGTGGAATCCCAGCTATTGCTCCGAGACATAGCGGACATTTAGATTACATGAACGATGATAATTCTTTCTTAATAGACGTTGGAGATTGGGAAAACATAGGATTTAGAAAAGACAATCTTTATCAAGATCTTCTTCAACCTCAATTGGAATGGAAAGTTCCGAAATACGAAGACGTAAAAAAGAAAATAAGAATGTGCTACGAAAAGTATAAAGATATGAGTAGAGACGAAGTAATAGAAGATAATATGATTCAAAACGCTTTAAAAGTCCAAGAAATAGTAAGCCAAGAACACGTTGGCGACCAATTAAAATCAGCGTTGGACTGGTACGAAAATGAATATAGATAAAGCACATATTAATCGAGAAGTGTATAACGCATGGATCAATGATAAAAGAACTGTAAAGCAAAGGTTAAAAGATGTTAAAAAATTATTAAAAAAGATGTTAAAAAATGCCGAGAAAAGCTATTAGATTAACTTTAGAGCAAATCACAAAAGCAGAATTAAAGTTTGATACGAGAAACAAGCAAGCCGAGTATTTGGGAGTAAGCGAAGACGTTTACAGAAGAGAAAGAAAAAGAATAAAACAAGAAGAGTATCAAGAGAGGTTTGAGGAATTTAAACAAACAAGAGATTATAAAGCAGTAAAGAGAGTTCCTCTTCTTAATTACGTTAAAATAGTAATCGATCCTTCTTGGGACTTTATGAGATTAGTTCCTGTTGGTGATATACATTGGGGAAACGAAGATTGCGACGAAGGGTTTTTAGACTTCGTGTTAGATTGGTGCAAAATAACTCCAGACATTAAAATAATTCTTATGGGAGATTTAGTAGAATCGAGTATTGTTGATAGTCCTGGATTATTCGACCAAACAAAATTCCTAGATTCTCAAGTTTACGAAATTGTTGAAAAGTTTGAGCCTTTAGTAAAACAAGACAAAATACTTGGATTATTAAGAGGAAACCACGAGTTAAGAGTTCACAAGAAAACTGGTTTTGACCTGGCAAAGTTAATGGCAAAATTATTAGGAGTTCCTTACTTCCAGGATGGAATGATTCACGCTTTTGAAATAACAGATGGAGAAAGAAAGGAAGTTTACACAGCGTATACAACTCACGGGCGTAGCGGAGCAAGATATCCGCACACTAAGATAAAAGCGTGTATAGAATTAGATAGAATAGTAGAAGCAGAATTGTACATTATGGGTCACGTACATTCTCTCGACGCAACTAAGATGGATAGATATAGACCAAATGTTATAACGAAAACAGTAGAATCAGTTCCAAGACATTTTGTCTTGTCTGGTTCGTTTTTAGGATATTGGGGAACTTACGCTCAGAGAGCTGGTTATCCTCTTTCTGGAGATTTAGGAGCTCCAAAAATAAAATTACATCTTGATACACACAGGATCTCTGTTTCCCTCTAAGTAAATAAACCATAAAACTTTTTTTAATTCTTTTTTTATTTTAAAAATTACCTTTAAAAAGGATCAAGATATGGTTATGGTATGATTTACGACATTTCAAAATTGCAGAACGAAGAGGTAAAAGAGCTTACCTTTCTTTTAGAGAAATATAAAGACTTTGACAAAATAGATATTCTTATTGGGATTGTACTAGACAAATTTGGAGTGTCCTGCGACAATTTTAATAGGAGAAGTAGATCTTAATTTAAAGAGTTTAAAACTCTTTTAAATCTCTTTTGTCCGTTTTTTACGAATCTATCTCTCGACTGGTTTGATTTTAGGAGAGATCGATTTTAAAATATCAAAAATAAGTGAAAAAAGTTCGACGTGATATCAACTACATTTTCGATCAAAAACGATTCCCACAGAAGACAAAAATAGCGTTCTGTGGAATTTTTTGACCTCCTTTTACGTCGAACCTATATTGATTTATTCTTCTTTTTTTTCTATAATTTGTAATAGTTCCAAAAGCTGAGGCAAAATCGCAAACATTGTTACTTCAAACCCATACGAATGTAACAACATTATGGTCAAAATAATTTGACCTGCGAGTTGTATTAATATAGTTCTCGTTCTCTTAAGAGAAGGTCTATATTGTTTAAAAATACTTTTTAACTTTGAAACTTTTTCCGCTTCTGTTATAAATACCACCTTCTTTATTTTTTTATCCAAAATTATTTAAATTAGAGTTAGTTGTTCCATCTGAAGAATCGTCAACAGTGCCAGTTCCACTATCAGAATATTGAGTGTCGTTGTTTAACGCTGTGTTTCCAACAACTGTATTATTATCACAATTTGAGTTGTTTATTATTATTCCATACCCTGTTCCAGAACCAATATTGGAATTTCCATTACAAGTGTTACCATTAATCGTGTTTTCGTTAGAATCTGCGTCGATCCAAATACCTCCTCCATCTGTCGCACTATCTGCATTATTTCCATTACAAGTGTTACCAGTAATTGTGTTATAATCGCTTCCATTTATTTCTATTCCTCTTATAGTATTGTCGAAGCAATGATTTCCTGTAATAGTGTTGTTGTCAGAAGCTCCTCCTACGTAAATTCCGTAATCGTTCGTGTCTACGTGATTAGAATTAACGACGTTATCTTGACTTGAAGCTAATTCAATTCCTCTAGTACAGCCACCTACATAATTTCCAACAATTCTACATTCGTTCCCTGTTCCACCAACAACTCTTATTCCATAATTTACATTTGCTATTCGACAGTTTTTAATTTGACACTCCGTAGAATTAATTTCTATTCCATATCCATTCGTTCCGTCTCCTTCTATTGTAACGTTGTCGATTGTAACTGGGCCGTCTGTAACGTTTATAACTTCTAAAGTCGATGTAGTAAGACCAGACGCGTTTATTTTGAAGTCTCTAAACACACAAGAAGCAACGCTAGTAACGCTAAAAACACTATTGTTTCCTGAAGTAAGAACTGTTGCGTCTCCTTGTCCTTCTATTACGTAAGAACCACCACCGCTTATAGTTATCACTGAAGTTGCACTTATTGCTCCATGTCCTATTTTTATAACGCCACTAGTAGACCCTATTCCATCAAGTCCTTGTTGTATTTCCGCTTGAGTATTACATAGTAATTCTATTCTAGTAAAGTTTCCAACGTTGTAGAATGTTTGATCGTTAGTTGTTGGAAGAAGGTTATTTATTATAGAATTTTGTGTACATCCAGAACCAACGTAAATTCCGTATCCTGTTCCAGCTCCATTGTTTTGGTAATTATTGCAATAATTATCAACAACCCTACAATATGATACAGTATCGCTTAATTTGATTCCAGCAAGAGGGCCAGAACCACTAAGGGTTCCAGGAGCACTACAATTGTTTCCAATTATTGCTGTTCCGTTTGCGTTTGTTTTGACGTGAATACCATCTAACTCGTTTCCAACAACACTATTACCTATTACAGTAGAATATGGAGTGTTGCTAACTATTATTCCTTCTTCTGTGTTGGCTCTTAATACGTTATTATTAATAGTAAGAGATTGTCCTCCAGAAGTTCTAATACCAACTCCTTGATTATAGTAAAGTTGATTTCCACTTACTGTAACGCCTATTGAATTAAGCACGTAAATACCATCGTGACCGTTGTTATACATATTGTTTCCAACAATAGTGTTGTAACTTCCAACGTTTAAATATATTCCATAGCAGTTATCTGTTGTGTGTGTATTGTTCGTACACGTGTTTCCAGTTATAGAAACGTAATCACCAGTATTCACTATCCCTGTATTATTATTGTGAACTAAATTTCCAGAAATAGTACAATAATCTGCACTGTTATATATTCCAGTAATATATCCAGAACCAGCATTCCTACAACTTGAAATTGAATTTCCAACTATTGCTGTACCAGCTGCACTATTTTCAATTGCTGGATAAATATCTGAGTTGTTTCGATCAACGTCTCTTATCGTGTTTCCAATTATTGTGTGTCTCCCTCCAGACACGGTAATTGCTTCGTATTTGTCGATGTTGGATATGTAGTTTCCAGAAATCGTACAGTAATCTGCAGTGGATGTTATCTGAATTCCCCTTTCAAAGTTAGATATAGTGTTATTGCTGAAGTTGCAATGTTGTATAGTTCCGCCTGCTGCGTTTGTTATTATTGCTCTAACCCCTTGCTTCATATTATTATTCGTTACAGAACAATGATCGGCAGAACCTCCAATGTCGTTAATAAATACTGGATACGCACAAGCTTCAAAAAAGTTTCCATCAACCATTACATATTCACTATTACTAATAGAAACTCCCACATTACCAACAACATAGTTATAAAACGAATTATCGTTTATAAGAACGTGTCTACTTGTTTGAACAACTGCTACACCAATAGGGCTACTTGCAGAACCAAAAAAAGTATTTCCAGTAATGACAATCTGGTATGAAGTTTGTCCAATAGTAATATCACTGTTGTTCCCACCAACAAGACGATTGTTTGATATTATTATATTTGCAATTGCACAATTCTCTAATAAAATGTTTGCGTCGTTAGCCGATTGTACTAAACAACCAGTTATCTCAGAATAGATTACATTATCGAAAAATATTCCTCTATTATGATTATCTATGTTACAACTTCTTATTACGATTCCTCCAGTATTATAACCATAAATACCATTACGAGAATTTTCTATAAACACGTTGTCTACTAAAACCCAATAATCGTTAATATAGATAGCTCCCGTTGTTCCAGTTTGTCCAGTTGCATTAATTTTAAAATCTTTAAAAACGCAAGAAGTACAATTAGTAACGCTAAAACCATGATTAGCTCCAGCGGCAGTTTGTATGATAGAGTTTTGTCCCATCCCCATAATGATATAACTACCTCCTCCATTAATATTTATACTTCCTGTAAGAGTTATAGTTCCAGTTTTTAAGATTATAACTCCAGCGTCTGAACCTATTGAAGTTATAGCTGCGTTCAATTCTGCTTCTGTTTCTACAAAATACCAATTAGAATCGTTGTTGACGTCGAATTTATTTGCGTCGTGCCAATTTCTAATAGCTTTTTGTAAACCAGGATAACCGTCCCCAGCGTCGTCTACGTTTTGCAACAACTTAGGATCGAACCGACCAGGGAATCTTTGTTTACCAACTTGACTAAAATCTCTTTCTTCGTCGTTAGTCGTCATTTTCTTTCTTCCTTTTTATTTTTTCTTTTATTAATTCTTCGTAATCCTTTACGATTTGTTCCTCTACTTTTTCTTCTTTTTCGGATATGAGTATTTCCCCTTCGACGCGTTTGCTGCGAATAAAGCTTTCTGAGCAATCTTACCTCCTGCTCTTGCTGCCGCGTTTATACACGCTTGATTTACTCCACCAAAACCGTGCCTCTTACACCAAGCAGTAAAACTTCCAACTTTCATTCCTTTTACCGCCTTTTGAATCCACTTTTTCTTTTTCTCTTGTAACTCTTTTCTAATTATAGCAATTTCCTTCCTTTCTTGTTGCACTCTTTTCTTAATCTCTTCTATCTCTAATTTTTTTTCGTGTTGAGCTTGCAATTTCCCACACACCTTCCTTCTAATTTCTATTTTTTTATACCTCTTGGCCATTTTGGCCATACAATCAGCCCAATCTTTAAATCCTGCAAAAGGCATTATATCTCACCAAATTTCCATCTTATTTCTACGTCGTCGTTTGCTATCAGAGGTTCGTCTCTATACACCCCTGTTACTCCGCAAACACCACTACCCCATAAAACAGTTCTACATAACATTGTATATGGTTTAGCGGATTCAAGAAAAGAAGGGTCTGCGCTAGGCCCAGTCGGCTTTAAAAATAATCCAAATTCTCTTATTTGTGTTCCGCTTGGAATATTACCTGGTACTTCAAATCTCCCTACAAATTCAACTGTTTGATCTCTTCGCGTTTTTGTTAATTGAATTCTTGTTCCAACTTGTTTAGAAAGAGTAGAATCTTCGGGACTAACTAGTTGAGTACTTAAAATTGGATAATCGCAACTCCCACTAGGTATTCCATTAATTCCATTAGCTCTTTCAACAGAAGCGTTGCTAAACATACAAGCTCCAGCACCACCAAACCTTTTCCAAGCCCATAAATCAATTGTTCCAGAAGAATAAGTTTCTTGAGGTTTGTGCCAAGTTTTTATCCCAGCGAACCCGTCTAATATGTATTCCTTACCATCGTCAACTAAGAGATTACGATGCTTTCTAAAATCGTACCTCGTCCCGTCTTTTCTTATTTTATTTGATTCTACCATTCCTTTTAATGCAAACATGTTTAACACACACCAGATACGTTTATGTTAAAAAACTTATCTTTGTGAAAGTATTTTTCGAACAAATTAGTAACGCCACTCAAACAGTTTAGATGATTTTCACCCCAACCCCATTGATATAGTCTTTGCCAATTATCGTTTTCAGTATATCCACTAACCCAATTAGCACCAAAGTTATCAAAAAATCCAGTTCCAACTCCATTACTACTTATTCTTATAGGTCTATTAGGGAGCAAACCATTTTTAAAACATATTCCAGTTGCTACTTGTTCTCTATTTATATACACTTTATCTACATAACCAAGAACACCAGATAAATATTTATCGCTTATAAAATCCATTCTAATATGATAATCACAATCTGGTTTTGCTGCTCTTATTAAATTATTATTATGATCGTAAAAACCACTACTTTTAAAATCTAAGTAAAAAGCCCAATCTTCAACACCAGTAAGAAAAGCACCTACCCTTAATTCGTTGTCTCTTGGATGAACCCATGCTTCAACAACACCAGTCGCGTTAGTAATAGCGTATCCAGTAGGAGTTTGAGCGTAAGAATTTCCTTTTAACCTACACCAATTTCTACCTATATCGTTTGCGTTGAATATATCAACGTTTCCGCTCGTGTTCCAATTTAATCCAAATCCTCCTTCAAAATTGTCTACACATCTATTCCATCCGTTCCAACATCTATATCTACTAAACCAATGATCGTAAGCCGCTTCTATTGAGCTTATCATTATCGCTCTTGTTATAAGAGAATTTCCAACTTGTAATTCTGCTTTTATACACTGTAAATCGTCTAAATCTCCTATATTAATATATCTATAAAACCCAACAAAAACATTCACCCCTGCTGGAGTTACAGATCTTGCTATATACTTCATTAAATCTGTATCTCCTACGTCAAAAGGGCTTCCTGTTTGCGCTTCTAAAGGAAGAGAAATATCCCAATGCGGCATTGAAAAGTGATATCTTTCTGTAATTATTATATCGTCTTGTGAAACGTTGTAAAAATGAGCAAACAATCTTTTTATTTCTGAAACAGTTGGTGTCACCCACCATTTTTGAGTCCATGCTTGGTTTATAAATTTCCATACTTTTTCAAATTGAGCGTCAGTAAGAGGATATTCAGCAAACTTTTCTCTTGTTAATTTTACGTCGTACCCTTTTGCGAGAGCTATTCCTTTTGCCGCGTTTTGTCCACTATATCCATAACCATTACATTGAGGACAAGTACCACCACCAGTTCCGTAAGTTCCAGTTCCATCGCAAAGAGGACACTTTTCTGGAGCTATCCAAATTGAATTTATAATTTCTTTAATCATGTTATGTATCTTAAACATTCCTAAATAATAAAGAACTTTGCTCCCTTCGCTTGCTAAACCGTAAAAACTTACTTTACCACCACCTACTTGTTCTGCAATTGGAATGTTTGAAGTTACGCTAGTTATTTCAAATATTTTGTTTCCTAAACCAGAAATTAAGAAGGTTGCTAGTTCTCTAGTAAATCTAGGAATTTCAAGAGTTGTTTGAACTGTATTTGTTCCTTTTTTATATGTTTTTTTCGTTATTGTAACGCCTATTTGTTGAAATGATTCATCTTGGTCGTATACTGCCTCAGTTCCAGTTATAGTTAGTATTAAATGATTTTCTCTTATTTTTTCGTCAACAATTGCAATAACTGGACAAGGAACAGCAACATCGTTGTAAGAAGCAGAATCGTCTTTTACAAATCCTTCTTCTCTACTCCATTCTCCAAATTTTACTAAACTATGACCACTGTAAGGACTATCTTCAATAGTCTGTTTAAACGCAGTGTTTAAGTAATATCTTATTTGGTCTCTAAAATCCATTTATCCTACTCCACGTTGTAAGTTTCTAGTTCCTAAATCCGCTATCTCGTCGTCAAAAATTGCTATATCTGCTTGCCCCCAAGTAGATACGTCAGATCTTTTAATGTATAATTCTTTTTGGTTTATAACTTGTGGATGTCTCATAATTTGGTGTTCGATTTCTGCGTAAATTACGTCATCTCCTGTTTGTAGAGATTCTAAGTAATTTTCAATATTACTAATAATATCTTCTCTAACTGTCGCAAAATCGGCTAACTCGTTTATATAAATAATCCCTCTTATATCAATATCAATTTCTGTCGCTTCCAAAATTTGATATTGAATTCCTATTGGACTTAACCCTCCACCATCAACGTAATCTAACATTCCTTCTAATTCTTCAGCTATATTATCAAACCCAAATCCGTCTTCTGGCGCTAACATAACTGTATATCCAGCACCATTATACCAAGTTTTAAACATTAAATCTAAACTATCGCCTCGGTCTATGAAAACTCCACCGCTGACTTCGTAAAATTTATATCTGTTTCCAATCCCATATCCTTCTGTACTAGTCCTTAATTCCCAATAATTAGTACTAAAATCTATACCAGTTATTCCATCTTCAGATTGTTTTAACCACAAATCAAATTGATAAGTTTTAGTTTTGTCTAAACCGTTATATTTTAAAACCAAATCTAAATCTTGATAACCACCAACTCCTGGTTTTAAATCTTCTTCTGCAAAAGTTGCAAAATCAAAATAATCAACAACACCAGTTCCAGCAGTACTTAATCTAAGACCTAATCTTATAGGTGGCGGACTATTAATAGCTTTTCCACTTAATGTAATTTTTCCTAAAGAAAGAACCAAATCACCAGGCACAAACCTTTGACTCCAACTTATAGCATATTTATCCATTTTAATACCAGAACCACAAGTTGGATTATCCCAATCAGCAATACTAGTTTGGTCTACGCCTTTATCTTGAAACACTTTTGCTGCTCTCACACCGTTAATTCCAGCCGCAATATCGTGAACTTTTCCAAGAGTAAAATTTCTCCTTTGAGCTGAGAGCAATCTCGTCCTAAACTTGTCGTTTGACTCTTTATCTATACCACCAGAAACTCCCCTTGAATTGTTAACACTAAGATAAGGATATGTTACTGAAGTTGTAATTTCTCCAATTTTAGCGTTACTTATCACTCCAGAAGCAACAGACGTTACTTCAATTCTTTTAGTAACCGTTCCACCAACTTCTACTAAATAAGTTTCGTTTTCTGTTAAATATCCAGAACTACCTGCTAACCAATGAATGTTGTTGTGATAAGTTTGATCGAACTCGTAAACGCTTGGTGGAATAACGTTTAAGTTTTCGTCTAAGATTTTAACCACATTTTCTGCGTAAGGATAATCACTTGAAAAGTAATCGTAAGATTCCCCTGTTTTAGCTTTTGTATTACTGATACGATATTGTATAGTGTCGTTTTCGTCGGTTAGGTAAGAATTAAGTGATGATTTAAATTCGGTTCCAGCTGGTACTGGTATTGAAATTCCAGCAATAGTTGCTGAAACGTCAACGTATCCTTGAGCGTGACTTGCTCCTCTTCTTAATATCCCACATTCAACGCCGTGTTTGTCTAACCATTCCCCAACAGCGTTTAATATAGACATTTGTTCTGAACATGTTTCTAAAAGAGTTTCGTAATAATATTCGTCTAAAACGTGTATTTTCATTTGTTGATAAAGCAAAGAACCTAAACTAAAATTCACAACGTCAAAAAGGTCAGTTGCTTTTTCTTCGTAATCTTCTAAAATTTCTTGTGCCGTTCTTGGCGTGAATCCATCATCATCATAAGGCATCTACGCTCACCTCATATTGGTTTTTTTCTTTATCAAATGTTAAAACTTTCATTTTTATTAAATCCTTAACACAATTATATAAACTAGTTTCTATGTCTCTATGTTTTCCATGTCCTTTATACAAAGTTAAATTATTGATGTTGTTGTTTTTCTTATCAAAATCAATATGGTGTACAAATTCATTCTTTTCTAGTTTTCTACCAAGGTGTTTTTCTATTACTAACCTATGTTCGAATAAATATTTATTTCCTTTCCTTATCCTAATATAACCATGACCACCTATTATTCTACCACTGTTTTTAAATCTAGTTGGTATATTAAATTTTCTCATATAAGAAAAGACTGTTGTAGAGCCAATATTTAATTTTTTAGCTATTTTTCTTTGGCTCATGTTTTTATTCCAATAAAGATTATTTAATATCTCTTTTGTTATATCACAATGATTCAACGCTCTCACCTAAAATTTGTTCTGCTGTTACAATAGTTCCTAACCTACTTTGAACTGAAAACTTAACTTTCATTTGTTGTCCATCTCTTTCTGCGTGTATATAATCTACCATAAAAATTAATCTTTCTTTTTGAGAACTTAAAGCTTGCGCTAAAAGACTTTCTATAACTTGACCAGGAGCTCCTTCAGAATTCATTCTCACAGCTTCTTGTAAATCAAAACCGTAATATTTATTCCAAATTTCAGACTCAACTTGACAATTTAATAAATTATTTATTATTTGATAAAACGCGTAATTATTGTCAACTTGTACGTAGTCTCCCTCTTCACTTAATATCGGGTCTCCTGTACGTAAATCTAATAAAACACCAGGCATTTGTTTTTCACTTCTAATATTTTAATATTTTTTTACTTTTTTAAGACGTCTTTAATTTAGTCTGTGAAGGAGATGCCGTTAAAGTATTTCCATACGAATCCGAATTTGTATCTCCTAACACTAATATATCGCTTCCATTATCTGTTAATTTAGTTGGATTAGCTGACAAAGTAACCTTTGAACTACCACTACAAGGTATTCCTGGTGGAGTTTGTGTTCCAGTAAACGTAAAAGTACATTCAGCTTGTAAAACTACTTTTGTTCCTCCTTGAGACACTTTAGCACCTAATGTTTCTATAACAGGGCCAGCACTCCAACTACCAGCTGTACAAGGTGCTGGTGGTACTCCTCCAGGAGTTGCTATAATATCTCCAGAAAGCGCTACTGGTTTACTCATGTTACATCTAACCCGCTTGAATTTAATGTGGCTGTGCTACCAGCCGTCATAGTAATTGAACTTGAAGTTATCGTAATTGTTGAACTTCCAACTGTTATTTTTACTTCGCTTGAACTAGTTATAGTAACTTTTCCATTAGCTGTATCTAATGTAATATCTCCATCTGCGTCAACGTCTAATTTTCCACCACTCGAGTTAATCGTAATATCTCCATCGGCTCTTAAATCACTAGTTCCTTGTGAATTAACAAAAAAATCTCCTTTATTTACGATAGAAACATGTTCGTCGTTTGAAATGGATATATATGTATCTTCTGATATGTTTATTAATATCTTTGGCGAAGAGCCTATTTTTATCCAGAATTTGTCAGACGGAGGGTCGCTTCCTCCATCACCTATAATTTCTGTTGGATCTGCGTCGTGTGGTATTAAATATGTTTGTTCTTCTTCGTAATTATGGTACAAACACCAACCCATTTCGCTACCAGAACTACTTTTAAGTGGAAGTTGTAATCTAAAATCTTTTGGATTTTTTGCTGGAATAATAAATCCTGTATCACCATTCCCCATTACGTAAGGGCCTAAAATAGATTGTTCTATCCTATTATAAGGAGAAAATAATAATTGATTAGCAGTTTTAGTTAAATCGTTAGCTATTGGGAAAAAAATCCCAAACATATCATCTAAATACGGAGTTGTTCTTCCTACTTTAAATAATCCATAAACAGGTTCCTCTGTTTCTATTTGAATGTTTCTAGGAGTTTTTGTGGCATAGTTTTCTATTTTCTTAGTAATACTCACAAAATCAGCAGTTTCGCTTTCTCCTTCGTCTTCAACAATTCTTCCTATTTGTATTGGCTTGTATTTAACTTCTTTTGAAAACAAGAATTTTGCGTTTAATTTTTCTATTTCTCCTTCTAAACACCTTTCGTAGAATTCTCTACCTATTTTTGTTCCAACTGGAACAAAACATCCTTTCGTTAAATCTCCTCCAGTACCAACCCAATGCTTAGCCCAAACACATCTCATATCTGTTAGTTTATCCGATTCTTTTAATTCTTGATAATAAAGCACATTAAGAGGAGTAGCCGCAAATCCTAATTTAACAGTAAAATAATTTTTAGATATGTTGTCTACGTTTCTATTAATAAAATCCTTTGTTGCATTTAAAAGTTTGTAAGTTTTAAGTTCTGGCCCTATAAACAATATACCAAATTTTATAGTCCACTCAAAATTGTTTTCTTCTGCAATATATTTTATAAAATCTCCAACCGTCCAACTTGGATCTAAGCTCAAATTACAATATTCAAACTTAAAACTTTTATAGTTTGGATCATCGTGTTCGCAAAATATAACTGGAAATATTCCATTTTTTTCTAAAACTTCTCTTAAAACGTCTTCTGGCGTTCTTGTTTCTTTATATTCTAAAGTTGTAACACCTGCGTCGATTAAAAGAGTTTTTAATTTTGCGTAATCTTCTTGTATTGCGTAAACTAATTTTCTATCAGTTTCTACGCCAAAATCGTCGGAAACATCAACTATTCTATATCTATCTCTAAAATAACAACTTTTAGGATCTCCATTTAAATATAATTTTAATTCAACAGAATAACCAGCAAAATTATAACTAACTAAATCTTTATGAACGTACCACAACATATAATCTTCTACGCCATACATTCCAGAAAAGACTACAATATCGTCTAAATATCTTTTTCCTGCGGATTCTATATTTCCAACAAAATTTATTGTATTCGTTTCGTCAAATGCTGTGTAAAATCTAAGAATCCAAAGTGCGTTACTCAAAAAAATCCTCTCTGCTCTATTATTCCTGGTATTCTTCCTTTTTCAAAACTATCTACGCCAAAATAATTTCTAAGCATTTGTCCAGCAAATTTCACCCAATTATTTGGATTAAAAACTTGTCCAGCGTTTATAAAAAGAGTTGGAAAAATTTCTAAACCAGCTTTAAGATAAGAAGTAGCTAATGGCTTATCTGCCTTTTCTGGTTTTCTATAAGCTTTCATATAATATTCTTCTTCTCCTTCTTCTTTTGCTGGAATTATAATGTTCCCAAATTCGTATTCTTGTTCTGGTTCGTATTTCCTAAAGAAAATTGTATAAGTTACAACTTTTCTCTTATCTCTATCCAGGTCTTGTCTCCAAGTATAAGTTTCAATATACATAGAAACGTAAATACGATTTCTTGTTATGACTGGAAAAGTCATTCTGTTATCTCTATAACCTTCGTCAAAACTTGTTAATTCTATCTCCTTCCAAGGGTCAACTTTAGTTTCTAATAGTTTTGGATTAACTAAAGGAGGTGTGTCTGCTAAAGTTGGTACGTTTTGTTGACCCCAAAAACCACTAGTTAGCGTTTGAGCGAAAACGTCTATAATATTAGAAGACCCCCATAAAAACAAAAAATCAAGCATGTTTAAAAACAAAAATCTGTTAGGCCCCCAAGCCTTCCCAACAATTCTTAACGATTCGTTTCCGCCGTGTTGATGCGCTAAGAAAATTCCACCGTTTGCACGATATTTTACTTGTCTGTCTGAAATACCGTGACTTAGTTCTTCTACGCTTCCTAGTGGAATTCCAGCAATAACTGCAGCAGGTTGTATTGGTTGAACGTTTCCTAAATAATACCTAGCCAACATGTAACTAAGAGAAACTGCATTAACGAATGCTTGGTTAGGACTAAATGCTAACGCTTGTGTCATTATAGGAAAAATTGTAGCTCCAATGCCTATACTTAAAGCAACGCCCATAGCGCCTAATGCTCCAGTTGCAACTTCTCCTATCCCTTTTGGTATAAAAGACGACATTACAAACCACCCATTAAAGCTAATCCAAACGTAAATCCTATATCTAAAGCGTCTACATTGTAATAATTTTCTACTTTCCAAGAATTAGTGTCAACAAACAACGATTCTTTCACGTATTTCAACATTCTATAACCAAAATTTAAAGCAAAGTTTATAACTTGTTCGGTTTTTGTTCTTTTTTTAGCTCTAAACATCGTGTGTTCGTTGTCTGCTAAAAATTCTTCTGGCTCTTCGTAAGTTCTTAATAACAAATCGTAAGTTATAACGTCTTTGTTTCCTTCAACAGTTTCTTCAAAACTAAAAGTTTCTATGTAACAATTAGGAAGTATTTCGTGACTGGTAACAACTGGATAAGTCATGTGTTTTTCGTACGCTGGTTTTTGTGTTACAACGTTGTTTATTTTTCCTAACACTTTTAATTGTCCAGCTCCATCCCTAAACATTCCTTGAGCCATATCTGCGTTTGAACCAATTTGATTAACAAGTTCAGAATCAAAATCAAACGCCTCTAAATATCCTTGACTAGCAAGCGTTAAAAACCATAAAGCAGTTAACCAATACATCCTAAATTCGCCAGTAAATTTTCCACTTATTTTTATAGCGTCTCTACCGCCTATTTGGCTTGCTAAAAAAATAGAACCAACTGCTCTAAATTTTACTATTTTGTTTGAATGTGCAACTTCAATATTTTGAACTGAAACTGGTGAATCAATACCCATTCCACCAAGAGGAATTACACCAATTGTTACTTCGTTTCCAACCGTAAGAGTTGAAACCGCTCCAAATAACCCAAATAAAACTTTAAGAATTGCGTGTGGAGCTGCTAAAGCCGCCATTTTAGTTCTTAAAACTGCTAATCCAACTGTTTTTCTTTGTTTTAATTGTTGATAGTTTTGTTTCAACTGTAGTTGTAATGCAATTTTTGAATTTTTTACACCAGTATATATCTTTTTGAAAGAATCTCTTAAACTTGTAACTTGGGGGTGCGTGTATTGCTTAACAAAACTATTTACTGCTTCTATTGCTCCTTGTGTCTTAAATTTCTTTACTAAATTTCTTAAATCGTTTTTTCCAATTTTAAAACTATAACTATTTAAAGCTCCATAAAAATCTCTTAAAGTTGTATATTTACTAGCAAGATGTTCTCCGTAATTAAAATATTCAGTCCATAGACCACCACCACTAGTTGCGGCAACTCTATCAACTACTTTGTTTGCAATTTGTTCTGCTTTTGCCATACTAAATCCGTATTGATAAAATAACCTATTTGCTATTCTAGTTCTCCAAGTATCGTATTCTTCGCTTATTGGCATTATTTAGTCAACACTCTCTTTCTTCCACTATCTTTTTCCATGTTTTTTTCTTCTAAAGTTTTGTCTTCGGTTTTCCTATTAATAGTATCGGTTTTTTCCTTAACTTCCTTTAAAATTTCAAGAACTTCCTTCGTCCTAGAAACAACATATCTTATATCTTCACTTACACTAGAAAGTTCTTCTTTAGTTTCTCTAATTTTATTAAATTGTTCTGCTAATCCTTCAGAAACATTTTGTGAAATATTATCTTGATTCTCGAAGTAAGGCTCTATAACTTCGTCTATAATTGCTCTCAAAATATCTTGAGAATCAGAAGCTATGCTCACTTCTGTTAATTCTAATAATTTTATAATTTCTTGAGTATGCGTTATATCTCTTTCTCTTATTCCAGCAACAACTCTTGGGTCTTGTATAAACTTTTCTTTGGCTTCTTCTGCTGTACCAGTTGTTGATAAAATTCTAATAAGAGACCTCACGACGTCAAACATTGGCCCTAATTCTGCTCTTTCTACTGGTTTAGTTAAAACTGTAGTTTTTTCTACTACTTCAGTAGTTGGTCTCATAATATCAGGTATTTCTTCTTCTGGTGCTTCAAACGGTCTAGTTAAAATAGTAGGTTCTTCTCTTTCTATATTTATTAATTTAGTTATTATACGTTCCTTTGCTTCTCCACCAGTTGTTTGAATAAGCCACATGTCTGTTAAAATTTGTTCTATTGTGTTTTTAACTTCGTTAATAGCAAACGACAAATCAGTATTAATTGCGTTAGAAATTTCAAGTAAAGCTTCCGTTACACTAGCAAATTCGTCCGCTTCTTTTATTATTTTTTCTTGTAGTTTTTCGTGTAATTTTAATGTTTCGTGTAAATTTTCTAATTGAAGATTTAAATTTTGGTTGTATAAACCTCCTATTTCTTGCATTTGTTCCTCTACGGTAGTAAGGAGTTCGTTTTCTATTCTCACTAACTCGTCTGCGTAAGTCATTATCGCTGAATCTAACAAATCTTGTAAATTATCGATAAGAAGAGTGAATTCGTTTACAATTAAATTATCTGTACCTCTTAATTGCGTAGTTAATTCGTCTAAGTTTTCCTTTAATTCATCAAACATAGATTGATTTTTGTCTACAATACCAACTATTACAGATTGAAGCGCTTGGTGTAAAAGATCGACTTGTTCGAACGCATCGTCTTTTATTTTTGTGACGTGATCCATCATTTCGTCGATTTTAGTTTCAATTTGTTTAGTCTGATTAGTGATTCTTCTTGCAATTCCTGGTAGCTTGCGTTCTATTATATTTTTAATCAAATCAATTATTTTATTGATTGGTTCTACCACACACTGATCTTTTATATCATCTAATCTTTCTGTAATGTCAGATAAATCAACATCGGCTCTTGGAGTACTTAAAATTTTCAAAGTGTCGTTTAACTTAATAAGAATTTGTTTTACGTCGTCTGGTATAGGTTCTAATTTTGCTACTTCTGAAATTAAATTAAGAACGTTATCGTGTGTCGTTTCTGATAAATATTTAATATCAACAATCTTATCTTTAATGTCTTCCGTTGTTATGTCGATTACTTCTACTAGTTTAGTTAAAGACTCTATGTTTTTTAAGAGAATGTCTTTTATACTTTCCCATAAATTTGGAAAAGTTTTTAACAATTTAATTATGTTATTAGTTGTTTCTGTAATTCTCGCTTGTATTCTCGTAATTTGTTGTTTAGTAGGTACGTCTGGCATTTCTATCTTAATTTTACCAGTTTGTTGAATTTCTTTCAACATTTCGTACAATTCTTCTAAGTTCGATCCTTCTTGGATCGCAACAGATATCATTAATTCATCTATTGGTTGGGACATTATACCATTCCCCTCAACACGTCTCTAAACGAAACTTTATCTCCAGTTTTGGAAATTATATGCGGTATTGGTTTTTCTAAATCTATTTTCGACAAGACAAGAAAATCTCTTTGAAGTTTTGTAATTTTTGAAAATTCAGCAAGCGGAACGTTTAAATTAAAAACAATTTTTGCAATTAACTTTCCACTACCATCCTTAATAATTTCTTCTATAACTTCTTTTGGTTGATAAGAAGAGTGCAAAATAGTTTTTGCTATTTTGTGTATATCATTCATTTTTTTAACAAGAAGAAATCCTGAAGGAATTCCGTTCTTAGGTTTAGAGAAATCCTCGTCTTGAAAATCTTTCATAGAATAATAAACTATCCAATAATCAATTAAGTCGTAGAACTTTTTTAAGTCTGCGTATTTTTTATTATTTATGTCGATTTTCGATTTAGGATCGATTAAACTCAGTTTGAGCTTAACTACAAGTTCACTTACTTCTTCTTCGGCGAACACTAGACTATTATAAAAACACTGGTCTAGTTCAAAACTAGAAATAGGTCGGAGAGGTAAGCTCTCCCCATTGTAGTTATAATAGAATACTTCTTTAGTCCCCAAAGTTATATGCTTCAGCATTTTTATTCACTACTTGCTTGGCCAGCTTGTTGCGTAAGTTCCATCTCCTTCAATCATCGAGTAAAAGTCGTCAGTTTCTTTAATAATGTGTCTCAAAGCCATACACTCAAATTCACGAACTGGAAATTCAGCTATATTGTAGTTTGTTCTTTCAGTTGTTACTCTACACCCTAAAAATTCTTCGTAGCCCTCAATCCAAATCCCTTCGTGTGGATTGTTACCAAAGTCGTTTCCATCCACTGGATCTGAAGCTAAATTAAGAGTAACATCAAAAGGAATTTTACTCGCGGCGAGTCGTCTCATCTTTTCGAAGTTTTCACCAGATTCTTTAGTAAATATGCTTACTCTTATATCTGGTACGCCATCTTGATAACCTTGGTTGTATTGTTCAAGAGAACTTATTCTAGTTAATGGTCTGTTGATAGTTAAGGAACTTCTATCTGTTCCGTAAATCTCAAAATTTGCAGTTTCAACAGTACCAGGACTAAACAACCTTGAAGGGTAAGTAACAAGCCAAGATAACCTAACGTCCCAAGTTTTGTAATTGTCAGATAACACAGGTTCTACCATTTTAATTACGCCTCGTTTCTAATTCCCGTTATTGTAATTTTTTCTAAACTACTATACCAGTAAAACCCAATCTCAATTGATGGAATTTCTCTCGCTGCTCTTGCGGCTTGTCCTGCGGCTGTATTGTTCAGTAAATCGTTTTCTACTGGAATATTAATATACGCAAGACCATCATGTATTCCTTGGTCTTGTAAAGTTTTGAATATTCCTGCTATTTTATTTCTTACTAATTGCATACCAGCGTAAGACATTCTAACATCCCTAGACGCAAGTAGCGCCCAAAGTCCATTTACGAGATTTTGACTGATAATATATTTACATCGAACGTAGTTAATTCTCGAAGAATAACCAGCACCAAGAGTAAATCCGTGACTGATTAAGAAAGGATTTCCAGATAATTCTCTTCTCTCCATTGGAGAAGCAATCTGTCCAGCGTTCCAGAAAGTTCTTTTAATTTTACTTTCTTCTTCTTGAATTCCCATGTGTGGCTGTGCAAAACTCATTGTTTTGTGAGGATGAGTTCCAGCCGTCATTCCTAAATATCCTGCTGCCATATCGTGATTTGAAGAGCTTGGCTTGGCTTTAATTAAAGCAACATCTTCCCTAGCACCGATGAAATTACGAAGATTTTCCCAATTAACGCTTATTCCAACTCCACTAGACCCAACTGCTGCATTTCCTGGTAAATTCCAGAAAAATAAACAATTTTTACCAGCAATAGCATTTGTAAACCTCATTAGGTCTTCTGCTTGACTACCGTAAAAAGTGTTAGAACCAGTGAAATTAGTCATTGATTTACTATTTTGGTAAGCTGTAGCCAACATGTTTATATTGTACAGTTCTATATTTTGGCTAACTTCAGCCGTTGCGCTTCCAACCCTAAAAGAACAAGTTATTTTAGAACCAGTTCTTGGTGGATTGTCTATCACAGTTCCAGATAAACCATTATTGAAATTTATTCTACCGTTCCAGTTTCCTGCTCCATCTGTTTGTAAAGTGAAACCAAGTCCTTGAGAACCATCTTGTTTATTAATCCAATAACCTGTATTTTCTGCTACTGGAAAATATTTAACTTGCTGAGTTCCATAAAATCCTAAAGGAGGTTTAACTGGCGTCTCGTAAAGACTTTCTGTTATTTTCTCCATTGGAGTGTCTTGATAAATATCTACTGTTCCACTAACTAACGCTAAAACGTATAATGTAGAGCCAGGAGTTGGACTTGCAGAAAAGAAATTTGCGGTCGATTTATATGCTTGTGAAGAAGCGCCAAAGCCTTCGTTCGCTAGAATTGTACTCCAATCGTCTGCAGTACAAGCAATAACTTTTGTTGAAGAGAGACTAGCTTCGCTTCCGTGAACTACTAACATACAATTATCCCAGGGGACAGTTGCGGCAGATGGTGTTTCTGCGTCCCAAATTATTGTTAAATATTCACCCATTTAATTCAACTCGTGTTTATTCTAATGTTGTTTTTATTATTCATAATTATATAAGCCTTTTCAGCTCTTTCTTCTGCATCTGCTCCTTGTGGTAATGTTTTGTACCACCTTACGTCCGTTCTTAAACGAACGTTTAAATCAAATTCATGCACTTTTGTTGCTACGTCTTCTTGGAACATCGTTAGATCTCTAATAGGCATGTCAAAAGACCTATCTATTGAAGCGTTAAAATTATATAAGAGATCGTTCCAATACGCTAATATCCTAGTTCTTATACGGTGAATTATTTCTGAAGCGTAATCTCTTCCTCTTATAGCACCGCTATTGTGATATTTTCCAGCATATACGGTAATATTGACTAACTCTCTCTCACAAAAGGCATGTTCGTGCCTTAAATCGTCAATTAAACCTACCCAATCTGCAAACGAGCGAAACATAGCGCCTTCGCTACCTATAAAATCAACAACAACGCAAGGAAGTTCTCTTTCGTATCCTTCTCCAGCTCTCCAAATATTTATACTTGGAGACCAAGAATTGTATTCGTAATCGACTTTATTTTGCAGATCTTCTATTAATTGTCCTTTTTGCGATTCAGTCAACGTCAATTTTTCTTCTTGCCTCTATTTCTGCGTTTTGAAACAATTTTTTGCTCGTGTAATCTATGATGTTCACTATTTTATATTCCAAACCGTTCCAAATTAGTTTGGTTTTTCCTTTTACTAAATTAACCCTATCCATTTCGCTTTTTCTTACTTGAGCGAACAAACGCTCGTAATTGTATTGACCTTCTTTTCGAGGTTCTGCGTAAGAATCTAAATCTGGCATAACAACTGCTTTTATAGTTGTTGAAGATCCTTCCGTTATAACCGCTATTCCCCCGCTTGCTCTTGCTGGAGAACTTTCGTTTATAATCGTTATGTTTTCTTCAAACATTTTTTGTGTTTTAAACATTACAAAGGCCCTTCATCAAAATCGTATTCTGTTATATCTGCCAAGCCAACACCACCAGTTAATCCAGCGTATTGACTTTCGTAATCCGCAATTTTCTTGTAATCATGTTCGAGATTCCAATTAAAACCTCTTGAAGTGTTGTCAAATGTAACTCTTGGAAGTGGATATGGAGTGCCGTATTCCTTAAAAAAATCGTCACGGCAATATGCTTCTACGTAGGCGTAAGCCATCATACGATAACTTTCGTGTGGCAGTAATCCTTTGAACGGGTCTGAAGCGCCCGTAGCAAAGAAAAACATTGGTTGCCACCTCTGAAAAGCGTAGGTGGCTCGATTCATTCGTTGTAAAGCCACGTCTCCTGTTGACCAAGCAAGATCTCCACTATAACAAAGCAATTCTAAACAAAAACAAACAGCCGCAGACCATAAAAGGTTGAAGCGGTCTTGAATGTTAACTGGTCTTTTAGAGTGCTCTATTATCCATGAGTCTATTTTAGAGTTGGTCATTTTTAAGAGTCTATCGTCTACTTTTTCTTCGTCGAATCCATCATCGAACATTTTTACAAAGTAGATTATATCCTCTTTTGTGGCATATTTTTCTACTGACGACATCACAATTCTACTTATTGCTTTGCTAATTGGTCAAGTCTCAATGCGTGAGCAAAGTCTGTCACGACAGGAGTTACAGATATAGCTGCAGTATTTTTGACTTCTAAAGGATCGTGCTCCGTAAATTGCCTAACAAACATTTCTGTTGGGCTTGCCCTTTGCTGTTGATGAAGTTTGTGTACCCATGCACAAGCAGTATAACCTAAATTGCCATCAGAAATTAATCCCCATTCCCATCTACCAGAAGCATAAACCGTGGTCATCATATCGATTTTATTTAATCTATTCCAGGTTTGTCTTAGGTAATCACCGCGACCAGGATATCCTTCTCTATCTGTGCTTATTCCAGGAATTTCTTTGTAGGTTTGTCCAACTACTCTAGTGATTGTAAGACCTTGAATTGCGGCACCTAAGACTCCTTGTGTGGTGTCTTTAATTTGAATTAATCGGTTTAACAATCCATTGTTGTCTTCCATCGATCTTGTAGTTACACGACCTATTGCTAAGAAAGTAGGCTCTTCGCCAGCCATTAGTTCGTATCGGTCTTTTAGATAGTTTAAATCTTTAAAGATGTTTGCAGAAGCGTTGTCCCAAGAAACTCCACCTAAGTGGGCATCTGCGGCACCTCTAAAAGTACCAGTTCTAATGTTAGCGTAAGCTTGCCTGTCCAAAGTTTGGTTAGAGAAAGTAGCCATCACGGTAGGATCTCCATAGACATAACGAGTTAAAGTAAATTCGATCGTTCTATTTATGAATCTCACTAAGTTTCTATCCATCATTAGGCGCTTAGATTGAATTACGCCGTGAGAAAAGTCTTCCTCGAATTCCTCAAGGTCTTCAGGGTATCCATTTTTAATGGTTCTCGCACTATAGGATATTCCTTCAATGTGAGGAGGCCCCATCATTTCGACTCGTTCTCGAGCGTCGTGGAATCTAGCCATGCCTTGTGGATCTGCTAACCATGGTAGACTAAAGTGTTTCTTAGAACCAGGGCCTGGAGCTGGTCTTTTTGGCATAAAGCGTGTCATCATAGGTTTCCATTCTTCATCGAAAAAGTCAATAGCTTCGATATATCTCTGATACAACCAAGTAGGTATTAATGCTGGGTCTTGTAAGTTATTCCAATTGAACGACATATTTACAACACCTCCAACTGTGGATTAACGTAAACTAAACCTGGTTCTTGCGCAGGAGTTCTTTGCAACCATTTTCCTAATGTGTAACCAGCACCAGTTGCTACTCCTGGAGCGTTTATTGATTGAGCTCCTAACAAAGCAGAAACTGCTTTATCATTAATTTGAGCAACGTAACCAGTCGCCGTGTTTACAATAGGACAAATTCCAATTTGCATAACGGTAATCTCCCGTGGAAAATAATAATCAGGTCTCATTATACGTTCGTCATTTGTAATACCAGAACTGACGTGTCTTATATCAAGAGAAACGCCAATAACTTCTTCAGCACCAGGGGTTGCATTACTGTATCGAGTTATTCTTCTTTTCTTAATCGGAGTTTGAATGTATCCAGTTAAAGTCGGGTGAAGCTTCATTGATTCGCCTAGCGTGCAGCTTGATTGTTCGTCAAGCCAAAACCTGCCCTTGCTTAAAGCTTGAGTATGTTCCTTAAAAAAGGTTGTATACGCATCATATTGTGGCATTTATTTATTCACCATCTCTTTTTTTGAAAAATTCTATTGGCATATTTGCAAAAGCTGATTTGTCTCGTTTCTTCCTCGTCTTTTCGTCTTCTTCTAACGATTCGTCTCCAATTGCCTTATTTGCAGTTTCAGCTAAATCTTCTGTTACAGCATGAACGTCTCCTCTCTTTTCTAATTCATCGATTCTTTCCATAAGAAATTCTTTTCCTTTCTCAAAGTCTTGTTTGACTTTCATTAAGTAAAGATCTCTCATTTCGTTGCCATCTAATTCAACCAATTGATTGATTAAAGGTTCAACTTCTTTGAATTTTAAATCAGAATTTAATTTATCGATCATGTCTTTTTGTTCGTTTAGCTTGTCTTTAAACTCAAGTAATTGTTCGACAATTTTATCGTTTTCAGATTTTGAATCTTCGAGTTCTTTGTCTTTTGCTTTTATGTCTTCGTCTTTTGTTTCCGATTCTTTCTCAAGAGTAACAATCTTCGATTCAAGTTCCTCTAGTGTTTTGTCTTTTTTAGTCAGCTCATCTTCTAACTCCTTAATTCTTTTTTCAATTTGTTCTTTATCCATTTTGTCCCTCTCGTTTTGAATATCTATTACTACACATTCTTTACATGCGGGTGTAGGAGTTAACGAATGTTCTAATACATCAAAATGCGTTGGGTTTTCCTTTCCATATTGTCTGTATCGCATCGAAATCGAAAGAGGTTTTTCGATTTTTTTTCGTAGCTTAATGTCTTCTATCGCTTTTTTATGGTCTGTGGTATGTTTATACGCTTCGTATCTACTAACGATATAACCATCCTCTACATTAGATTCCAACACACGTCCAAATATGTGAGTGGATTTATATTTTGGAATTATTGGATGTTCATGTCTCCAAACAAGGTGTTTACCTGGAGAATCACTAGCCAATCTTTTCAATCCCTTTTCACAAACAAAGTCTTTTGTTATTGATTTTGCTGTGAAAATAAACTTATCTTCTGTTTCTTCAAAGTTTTCCAATGAAAAATCAATTTGAAAATCTTCCACTCTATTATCACCTTTACTTACTTTAGGTATATTTTTATAGTTTATAAATGTGTGATATTAAAAGCGCAACATCGAGTTGAAAAAATATTGATTAGTTAACTTTCTAACGTCAACTTTTGACAACTCGTGTATGTTTTTTGCTTCGTGATCTATATTACCAGGACACAATGGCGTTCGACAAGACATTATAAGAGAACCATTTCTAAATTCAGCGGCGTACATTTTACCAGCACACCATTTACAAACAAAAACATCGTTTAAAGTTTTGCGTTGCCAATTCTTGTCAGTCGCCCAACTGTCTTCCCATCCTAACCTTTTCTTTTTAACTAAATCTTCTCTATATTTAAGAAATTTAGCCGCATTTTTAAAGTGAAAAGTTCTTTTCATGCTCTTTCTAACGCTCTTTTATATGTGTTTCTAATTCTATTCCTTATTTCTTGCCACGAAAAAGCAACGGTAGATTTTAAAATAGATTTACGCGCCTCGTGAATCGGGCCAAAATTGTAGACGTGAGATTTTCTAGTGGCTGTACTTGCAGAAGCAGGTATAGAAAGAACTACCTTATCACCAACAATTGAAACGTTCGTTCCTCTTTTTAACTTTCCACTTACAACGTGAGGAAATGGTGCGTATCTTTTCTTCCATTTTTTATACTGTTCGTTGTAAGTACCTCTAATTGTAGGTTCAGAACCAGTTTTAATAAGAGAACGCAATTCTTCTGCGTCTTGTATATTCCACACGTCTTCTAAAACACTAGTGAAGACTTTATATTTCATGTTTGATTTTAAAATCTTTTCTATTCCAGAGGTTGCACGTGCCTTAACTCCTCCTCTTATCACGTCTTCAAGAAATCTTATAACTCTATCTATTGTTACCATTATGTTATATACCTCTCACTTGGAGGTTCGTTTTTTCTTATTTCGCTTTTTTTTATTCCATCAAGTATCTCAGAAGTCACGTCAGTTACGACACCAACGTTTCGATAAAAAACCTCTAAAATTCTCACTATTTGGTTTATGTACCAAAAGGCATCTCCTATCGCCATGTGTATTCCATGTATGCACTTAGAAAATTTATCGCACTCTGCGCAATTTTCGTCTGGATCGCATTTTAATTGTAATAAATCAACGGCTCTTTGAGTGTCTTTTATCGCTGACGGTAAATCCATATACTCTTCAGGTTCGTCCGCCATTGTTTTCTTCCTTTATTTTTTGTATTAATTGTAAAGTTAATTTTATCCTTTTACACAATAAACTTATGGTTTTTTTTATTGCGATTAAAATATCGCCGTTGTAATTTTTCTCCATTTCGTCGTAAAAGTAAGAAAGAACGAAATCGTACTCGTATTCCAATGAATTTGCTAAACCATTTACTAACCCAAGATTTATAGTTTTACAATCTAATAGTTCTTCCATTACGCCTTGTTGGAAATCTATTTTCTCAATTTTTTCCCTATTTATGATGTTCCAGAGATCATCCTTGAGGGCTTTTTTGAGACGATGTTCCAACGCCAGCTTGCTGTTTTTTGACAATATCTTCAACCTTTTTGTTGTCTCCGTCGGGTAGTTCGTCTAAGAAAGAAAAGGCAGACTGAGCAGCTTTTCTTAGTTCGTTTTTAGTTTCGAACACTCCAACGTTAGCTCCAATTGCGATTGATTGCAATAATTCTAAAATAGTTTCGAACCTTAAAGGACTCCATTCCATGTCTAAATCACTTGGTTCCACGTCGTTTATCCCGTGGTAAGGAAGTAGACAATAAGCCCAAAAAGTCGTTGATATAAGTTCGTACAATCTCCTTATACCTTTTATAAACCTAAGCCATCCTTCTTGTAAAATTCTTGAAGTGGCTAGCTCAGTTCCTCTCGCTTCTCTTTGTCCCATCGAACCGAAAATTGTATACATTATTTGTTTGTCGAGTTCTTGAATGTATAAAACGTAGATTTCTGAGCTCCTAGCCGTTTGAGTTTCTAAAGTCTTGAGATCCATTTCTCCAGGCAAAGAAACTCCTCCAAAATTTGTTATTTGTCTTATAAATTGCTTACCGTTGTCTATTGCGGCTTGCATTTTATGTCTATCTGTTGGATAGTTTGGAGAACGAGGATCGCCAACTGATAAAACAACAAAAGGAGCCCAATGCTTTTGCGAATATTTACGCATAAACCACAATATCCATCTTTTGTAAACTATGTAATGTAAAGCGTTTGCGATAGGTGGTTTTCTAAAAAAATCTCCGTAAAGAATAACGTGTGGTTCGTCGGCTAAAGAAATTTGAACTTCTTTTAAAGTATAGTTAGTTTGTTTCGTACCATAGTTTATTTTCATAGGATTTTTTTCCCAATTAGTCCTATAAAATAATCCATCTTCGTCTTTTGCTCTATAAAACTGTTTTTTGCTTTTATGGTATCTATATTTGTTCGTGTGTTGAATAAACTTTCTATAACCCATTACTGGGTCTATTCTGGTTTCTATTGTTTTTGGATCTAATCTTTGAATATCGACGTTTTCGTAAGGTGCTCTTTCCTCAACGCGCCAAAAGAATTTTCCATAAACCATTGAATCAAACCAAGATTCTCTTATCCAATCTTCGTAAGTTTGTCTTCTTACGTTTATTGAACGACACCATCTTTTTATTACTTCTACTGCTTCTTGACTTTTGTCGCACCTAATTCTAGGGCCATCTCCTATAATCACGTGTGCTGTTATGTCGGTAAAACTAACTGCGATAGAATCGTTCCAAAACCCTTCTTCAAGGTTTATGTAAGTAGGTTCTATCATAACTTTCTTTAGAGCCTTTAGGTCTTTGTCTAGCGCGTAATCGCTTTGGTCTAAATCAGCAATAATGGATCTTCTACTAGGTAAAAAATCTGGTTTTCTTTGTTCTGTTCTTCTAATAGGCATCTGAAAAGTCCCAATCTTTAAACATTTTTTCTAAATCTTTTAATACTTTTTCTAAGTAATTGTCTTCCTTGTTTTTTTGTAGTTCAGAAAATGGGAAAAACCTAATGATCACTCTTGGAGGTGGTTTTTCTACTTCTGCGACTATACAAGGAATTCCATCTACCATAACTATTTCTGGTTCTTTCTTTTTCTTTTTCATATTTCCTCGCTACCAAGAATGTTGAAATTAAATCCTCTAATTTTTATTTGGTCTAAATAGAAAGGCCTTTGTCTATGAGCCCAAACAGACAAAGCAAGAGCAATTACTCTGTCGTCGTGGAATGATTGCGTTCCGTATTTAATGTAATCAGTTCCAGGTAAATTGTCGCACTCGTAGCGGAGTAATTCTTCTCTCAATTTTCCTATTTCTGGTTCAGAGGCAGGTGGTATTTCTATTAATCCTTTTGCAAAAGCTTTGATAAGGTTTCCAATTAACTCTGGTTTGGTCGTTCTTGAAATTATAAATCCTTTATTGTTTGGCTTGTTGTTGAAAATTTGCGTTTTTAACGGCATTCCTCTCGAACGCCACATTTTTAAGTCTTCTTCTAGTTCTTCTACAAGCGGGTCTCCCAAACCTGTTGCATCTGGAACAACCCATATAGGGTCGAACGTGACTAAAATTCTTTGTAGTTTTTTTCTGATGTAGCGGTAAGTGCGTTGGCTGTCGAATTCTCCCGCTACTGTCATTCCAAAATCAAGAACAATATGTCCAGTTTTTTTGTCTCTATGCGTGACGTAAAAGCAAGAAGCGTCGTGTTTTCTACCGTAATCTATTCCTACCACGTACGCTTCTCCTTTAGAAATTAATTGGTTAGTAAGTTTATTTCTGGTACAATTTTTAAGCCATTCTCCTAGAAACACCATTGATGCGTCAGAAATGACTTCTCCTAAATATTCTTGTCTTGCTTCTGCTGACCAATTATTTTCGTCTAATAAAGCTTTAACAAGTTGTTTAGACCTTATACCATCGTTCCAAGGGTCAACCCAAGGAACTGTATATTTGCCGATTCCGTATTTGTAGTCGAATCCACCGCAAATAGGACAAGGGTGCATTTCTTCTGTTGGCATTACGCCAATTGGAAATCTATCAACGTTAAATGCTGCTTGAGGTAATTGTTCTCCGCAAGCCTTGCAAATTATTGGTCTCGTGTCTAATCCTTCGAAATAATAATCTATGAATTTTCCTTTAGGGCCTTTTGGAGTCGAGAGCATTATCCACCTTTTACCGTGAGTAACTGTTGGTAGAGCTGAAACGAAAATAACTTTTTCGTCCATAATCGCGGCTTCGTCTACAAAAAGGTAATCGTACGTGCTTCCTTCAATTCCTTCCGTACAAGGCCAACATTCTACGAAGCTACCGTTTGTTAGTTCGAGGAAGTCAACTCTCATCGTTTTTTGAATTATCATGTCTTTAAACATAGAATGACGAAGGATTTTTTTAATTTTGTTGAAAAGCTTTTTTGCTTGTTTTTCGGTTGCAGCAATAATTCCTATCTTCGTGTTTGGGTTCATTATTAAGATACCGTCTGCTGCGTAACCGCAACCTGTAGTTTTTCCCGTTTGACGGGGCCAGACCATTACTATTCCTCGAGAAGGTTTTTCTATTTCGCTAAAATCGAATTGACTAAGAGGGAATCCAAATTGTATGCTGTCGATTGCGTCTCTTTGCGGCTGGGTGAGCTTTACGATTTTATTAAAGTTGTTTTCGTCGGGCAAAAAAGTTTCGATGAAGTCGACTGCCCTAAAAATAGTATTTTGAATACTTTCAAATTCTTGTTGTTTTATTTCTTGAAGCTCACTGTTTCTTTCCATTGTTCCATCAACTTCTCTCTTTCTTCTGGGTCAGTTCCGATTAACGTCATAATTAGTTTGGCTTTAACTTCGAGTTTTCTCTTTTCGTGTTCCTGTTCGATTTCTCCTCCTCCCAGTTTCCACATGTCGTTCTCGTACATACGAGCTTCTCTTAGCCATTTGATAAGTTGAGGCGGAACGTGAGTCCTTTGTCCGATCTTGTTGCCTTCGTCGTCTTCTATAACTTCTACGCGAATATCATTGAAGAGTTTTTCAACGACCTCCATGATTTTGTTGTGGTTCTTTGCCATTTCCACCGCAACTTCGAAGGCAAGAGTGCCCTCCTCTTCTGTCTTTGCAAGGGCTTGCGCGTCCTCTTTTTTTGCAAGCGAGGTATTTTCTTCCATATCTACTTAACAATATAACTTATTCCTTTATAAATCAAGAGTTTTAGGTTTTTAAAAATATTAAAAGTAACATTTTTAAACCTTTACAATACCGTAATGGTATGACTAAAAAAATTTTGAACGTTCGTTTCGACGAAGAGACGTACAGGAAATTCAAGCAATATTGTAAAGAACAAGAGAGATCGATGGCAGCTCAAATTCGCAAACTTGTGAAAGAACAACTCCTTTTTGTCGAGCTAGTTAATAAAAATTCAGAGAAAAGTGGTAAAGGGTTTGCTAATTTCGTCAAAAAGTCGCTCTAAATCGAAAAAAAGTAGAAAAAATCGTTAGGCGGCCCCCCTGACAAAAAAGTCAAATTTTTAGATCAAATTCAAGCTGGTTCGATAAAAAAGGAGTAGAAGTAGTTAAAGTTCGAACTGGTTTAGTTTTAAATTTGCGAAACCCCTATAATACTACAGGGGTTTGACAAATTTATGATTCATTTTAAGTATTTAAAAACAATAAAAAAAATATTTTTTGCGGGGGGCTGGAACGCGACTCGCCCAAAGAAGTCTAAAAAATAAGAATTCTTATCTACAAAATTTCAATACTTCAAGAAAAATCAAGAAAAGAAAAAAAAGAGTAATTAAATTTAAGAGTTTTAAGATTCAGTCAATCTATTTCGAGTTCTTTAAAGCTACGATTCCTAGATTGACTAGATTCTTTAATTTGAAGTCGATTTTAGCTTCTGATTTAATATTCTCGAGTCCTATATTATTCTCTTTAAGAATTTCAGCCAGTTTCTTAGGAACTTTCTTAGATTTGACGATTTTATATAAATGAGCTCTTATTTCAGCCTCATTCATATTTTTGACTAGTTTAGTTCCTACTTTCTCTATTTCAGCCTCATATAAAGCTCCTACTAGATATATCTTAGATACTTCTTTAGAGTCGCTGAAAGCTAGTAAAGAATTAATCTTATCATCTGAAACTTTAGAATCTCTTAAGTATTTGAATAATTCAAGTATTTGATCTCGATTTAAACTAGTCCAGAATCGATCAGAGTCGCGATAAATGAATATCTTATCAGTGAAGTTCTCTATATCAGTATCATTCATTTCAGAGAATTTAATCAGAGAGTTTTTCTTATCAGTCATTTTTATTCACTTCTATTGATTCAGCCTTAATTTAATCATTGATCATTTCATATCTCAATGATTACGGCTTGTAGATATAAAATCATCGAGTTTATTTAAATCTTTCTATTTGAGATCATATTACGCGCTAGCGCTACAGATCATCTATTTAGTCCAAACTAAATAACGACGGACGGATGGATTCCAAACTCCGACTCCAAAGACTCCAAACTGGACAATTTCTCTTAGTTTGGCCTAAATGCGGACAAAACTCAAATAAAAACAATCCATGCCACGCTTTGTTTTGTCCAAACGAGTACGTCGTAAAAAAAACACTCCGAAATTTTTACTTCTGGTGTCTCCGAAATTTTTACTCCTCGAGCTGGTACTTGGAAGCGGCAATTGGGCGCATAAGCTCCACCACATCACTACGAATTTTTTGACTACAAAGTAGTTAAACGTATATAATACCGACTCCTGCCTACGAACGACTCTAATTCTAATTTGTCCTCAAAAGCGAAATATTTATAAACGATCGCTTCTTATACTATATTGAAGGTCTGTGAAAAACCTTCGATTTAATAAGTCTGAGTTGATACGAATGTCAAAAAAACAAACAAAAAATACAAACGTTTTAACCGACTCTACCGAGCGAGAGTGGAACAAGTTCCATAAACATCCTTCGAAATATTTCTACAAATTGATGAAAGCCGTAGTTAAACGCAACATCATAGACGAACTTCCACAGCATCCAAATGATATGTTCGACGATTTAGTTATGCTACAATTCGTAAATCCAAACGACAAATACGCTCAGAAATTTATCGACTTAATGAAAAAAGTGAGTAAAAAAAATGAGTCTAAACGATAGACCAGAAAAACACTACATTTCAACCAATCCTGCCTGTCCTATTTGTATGATGAAAGGAATTGTCAATTCAATGAGTGAAATGGTTTGCGTAGGAGGGTCTTGTAAAGACGGCGAAGCTGTCCTCGAATTTAAATGTTTTCGATGCGATGGCACATTAACAACAATTTTGAGAGGCGACTTTTAATGGAAAAATGGATGAAAATGTTTGAGGATTTTATGAAAGAGTTAGACATAAAACAAGAGTTTAAGAAGTGGGTTTTAATTGGAGGAAATCTACATCCAAGAGAACTTCGTAAAATTCTCGATCCAAAACTATGGGATATGTATGCAGATTCCGAGTTATATAGATTGTGGAGAGTAGGAGACAACGAAAGATTTATGTACGCTATGACTGCGTTGAAATTCGACGCCAATCAAATAAATCCAAAGGATGTAATAGTAATCGACCTACGGAGGCAAAAAAACGATGATAAGGATTAGTCAAGAAGAATACGACAAGCTTGAGAAAGTCAGAGAGGAATACAACCGTCTCGGCTACATGTTCTCGCTAGTTAAGTTCTCAAAAATAGTCTATGCAACCGTGTCAAAATATCGCGACTACGAAATAACTTTGTCTCGATGCGGACACATTCACGAAGACTTCGTTCTCGAACAATCTGAGGAAGACTTTATGAACCAACACACCGACATCCACTTAAACCCAGAATTGGCAATTGAATTATGGAGGCGACCTAAGTGATTTGCGCGAGATGTAAAAAAGAAGTCAATCCAACGACTATGTCTCGATTCAACACCGACATGATCTGTCTCGAATGCGACGAAATAGAACGCCATCACCCCTCCTACAGCACTGCAGTACGAATTGAGGCTCGAGAAGTCGCTAAAGGAAACTACAACTTCAAAGGAATTGGATTACCAGCCGACTTCAGTATATTTGCGGCTGGCTATCGAGTACTAGCAAACTTAAGTGGTATATATGGGACGAAGAAAAAAACCGACTAGAAAAGGTTATCCAACCATCAAGATGCCAACGCATCATAGAGCCAATAAAGCTGGTTATGTGTTCGAACACATTCTTGTGGCTGAGGAAAAATACGGACGACCGATCGTGAATGGTGAAATAATCCATCATCTCGATCACAACAAGAAAAACAACGATCCAGACAACTTAGTTATCTGTCCAAATCAAACAGTCCATCGTCTTTTTCATACCAAGCGATTAAAAGTACGAATCAAAAAAATGATGGACGCTTGGGACAAATGTTTAGCAGAACTAGACGAGGTTTTGGAGGAAAATGACGAAGAAAGTTAAATGTCCGCGATGCGGCAAAAAAATGAAGCCAATAAAAGCTTACGAGTGTCCAGATCCGTTCGCTCCGATTTACATAATGGATAAGAAAGGCAAAAAGTTAATTCCGTACGAAAAGAGGAAGTGGTAAAATGCACGATATAGTTTATACTTGTCCAATTTGTAAGTCAATAAATCACTTAATAGTCTTCAACTTTCTACCAGATCAAGTCAAGTGCAAAACTTGTGGAAAGAAAGAAGTATTCCACGCAGACAATCCAAACATTACAATCTATCCAATATTAGGAGGATAAAACAAATGCCAAACTATGTACATAATCTTAGGACTGCCAACCGCGCGACGGCAGTCAAAATATCCAAAACTAATTTGAGAGGTAAAAATCATGCCAAGGTATAAAAGCGTCTCCGATTATTCACAAAAATATCATTCAACAGAATGGATTGACGACACTTTAATCAACGATTTGTATTCTTGGAAAGATCATATATACAACAAATGTGGCGTGGCTTTAGATGTTCCAATTTCAATATTGCACGACTTTGAATCGCGAACAAATAATTTAGTCGTACAAGAAGACACGTACAGGATTTTCTCCGAAGAAGAATGGCTGAAAGAATTAGACAAATTAGCAAAGAACGATGTGGAAATTACGAGCGAAGTCCAACAAATAAAAGAAATACTTAAAAATCCGTGCGTTGAATTACAAGGACTTTTATTGATCGCAAAAGAAACTGCCGACATTTTTATGATGTTTGAGGGAGGCGTGTATATGATAAGATACCAAGGAATTAGACTTGCTTTCGTAAAATAGTCTAATTATCTACAATCAACCTCAAATCCTTTTTTTTCTACTTTTTTTATCGTTTGTAGCATTACCGAGGTCGAAAAAAAAAGTTAAATCGAGTTGTATTCCGACAACAACAATTTCTCTTTGTGTTCCAACTCCGCTTGATACAACAAGTCGAATAACTCCTCAAACAATTCTCTGTCTTTACTCTTGACTGCAACATCAAGAAGACACTTAATAAGATTCGATAATTTACACGACTCCCATTTCACATCGTTTGATTTAAATTGACTCGGTAGTATGTCGTCGAAAGCCACTTCGTTCTTTTTGTATTGATGGTAAAACTTCCTAATAAATTCGTCGTTTTGACTCCTATAAATCTTGACGACTCCTTTTATGTTAAGATTGTTTGCCATCACTTTACAATAAGAAACAACGCTTCTTTGTATTCTAATTCTCCGATATGTCTGACTTTCACAGTAGTTCTTAGCCATAACTTGCATTAGTCGCTTAAAGAATCCTTTTGATTCGGACTTATCGAACTTGTTGTTTGTGATGATTCCATATATCAATTCTCGTCTTAACAAGCGACAAAATCTGATGTTCTCCTTTAATAAATCCACGAACTCCTCGTTTGGTAATCTATTTTCTTTGTTTTGAATTAAAGACTTCAAAACTTTGTGTTTTCTCGAATTGCCGTGATATTTTTTGATTTGTTTTTTTAATCGACTAATTTCACGAACTCGATTTAAAATAGTTCTTATGTTTTCCTTGTAGAAGTATTTCAACTTCTTCAAGTACAAATACAAATCTTCAAGTCTATTAGATTGTGAGTAATATGTCAGTACATCTTTAAAGAACGATTCAAAATAAAGCTTAAATTTTTCGCTGTTTATACTGGCAAAATGTTCCAAATAACCACTCCTCGCGTCTATGTCGGAAATAAAACAATCCATTTCCAAACTCCCACTTTCGTACAAACATTTCCTAAAAATGTTTCCTCCTTTTAACAATTCAGCTTCGTCGTTTAAAATTATTCTGTGATGAAAACAAGAGTAGATTTTGTAGTACTCTCGTCTCTTGACTTCTTTTTCTACAAACTTTCTTTTAACTGGATGTCTTGGAGACGGATAATAAATCTGGTAAGGATTTATTGCCACATATTGATACTCTTCTCCCTCTGCCTTCCTTTCGCTAAGTCCTTTCACGCCAATTTTATTTAAAAACATTTTTAAATTGTTTGCAAAATGACCTTGTTTCTCGTAAAATCCAAAATAAGGAAAAGAGTATTCCACATCACAATATTCCTCTATTGCCAAATCTTTCTCGTCCAATTTATTCGCTATTTCGTCGAACCATTTGTCTTTGCCGTCGAGCCACGAAGAAGGCACAATATAATCGTACACAATATAATGTACGCCTCTTATTTTACCTTCCTTTATTATTTTGATGTTTTGAGACGATACCATTTGCTTGTATAGCGCGTCGTAGTAATCTTTTACTTCTTTATCGTCTGTTGTGTATCTAATCTGATTGAATAGGTATTTAGACAAATCTAACGACGCGTTTTCTTCGACATAATCTAAACAAACAGCTGGACTCCTCACTAATTTCATAGCACCTCCAGAAGTTTTCCAAAAAGTATCCTTTACTTCGCCATATTTCTCGTCTATAATAAATCGTTCAAATTGTTTGCGTAATTCTAAAACGAACAATTTACTTTTCTTACTTTTAATTTGATACTTATTTTTCTTAACTTCTTCTTTGATACGCTCTGGTACGCTACTCTCCTTTAAGAATCGTTCGACAATAATTGTGTATTTATTTAATTGTCGCTTTAAATCTTCTACTTTAATTTGAGTTTGTTGTAAATAGTCAGTATATTCGTACATATCAACCGTGCCGTTAGGAGGGATAGGAGGCGTACTAGATTCGGACTCATTAATCATAGCCTTTAAATTTTGAATGTAATCGAGATGATCGACTAATTCAAACACATCTCTTGCTACTTCAGAGAATTCCAACTTTTTGTTTATTAACTTCTTTCTAAACAATGCGGCGTGATCCGAGTAAGAATATTCGATTTTTGTCAAACCAATTTCGTCTGTTTGTACTATTTGATAACGAGATTTAATCCAATCGACGCAATTAACAACTCTATCGTCTGGACAATTGTTAATAGTTTCAATAGCGTTTGATACGACTTTCTGAAACTTCAAATTAGATTTGTTGTTTCTAAAATCGTGCTTGAGAGAACGATCTAACTCCATACTAATCATTCGTTGAATGTTTTCGATTGATAGTTTGTTGAGAAAACGCCTGTTTTTTTTGAGCCTAAATTGATAAAAGTAGTCTTGAGACTTTCGTTCTGTGTTAGTTCTAATGTATTTGTAGATAATCTTTTTGACAGTTTTCGTGTTGCCTCTCATTACTTGGTTGCAGAGTTTGTCTAACTCTTTTTCGTCCAATTTAAGAAGCCTCAACTTGAAGATTGTATTTAATTTTAGCGCGTTTAAATCCAATTTTTTACTCCTCTTTTTTAGTTCAAAACTGTCAAGTATTCCCAATGTAGCATCATTTATAAACTTTGCGCTTTACCAGCGGCTCATTTCAATCAATTTCTTTATCCAGTATTCCCTACATCGTGAATATCCGAGAATATTTTCTTTATTCAATCAATTAGATTAACCGAAATAATCCTAGCTCTCACAGATTTTAAGATCTCAAATTCGAGATATCATAGTATAGAGTGGAATTTATTTCACAGTAAAATCTACCAACAAAATTATTAACCAAATATAAAATTAGGAGGTAAAAGCTATGGCAGGTAAAAAAGGAATGTCTAAAACTGAAATCAGTGAACGGACTAAAGATTCCTCGTATATTACTTTAAAGAAGAATCAAATCGTCAAAATCGTTTCCCAACTTCCTCCAGAACATCAGAAAAGATGTTTTAGCGGAGAAAAAACAATGAAACCTCTCGACAAAGTTGAAACGGCGTACGCCCTTACTGAGGTACCAGACCTCAAAAAGATCGATCAACGACCAATCTCAAAAATTCCTCTTAAAGAAAGATGGAAAATTATACAAGATTGGGCTAAGGATCACGAAGACTACAAAACCTTTTTAGTAGAAAACAACTTTTGGCAAAGGTCTCAATTAGACAAAGAAGTATCGACTCCTGGAGATTTCAGTCCTTCTGGCTTGTGGAGCGTCCTAGACGAATTTCTACAAGATTTAGATTTATCCAATTCGAAGTAAAACAATTAACATCAAACTAACATTTTTTTTGTTTGATTTTTTTTTCTTTATTTTTACGATTACAAAACATCATTACTTAAAATTATGAAAGTTATAAAGGAAAGCGAATTAGAAGAATTGTTAAAGAGCAACAAAGTATTAAAAAATATGGTTTTAAATTTGCGTATGGAAGAAGCGTACGCTCACGAAAAACAAGCAACTCTTCTTATGCTGGAAACTCAACTCGACATTCTCGAAACAATTAGAGACAAACAATACTGCGATCATTGTCCAGCTATCGCTCGTTATTGCGTCGAAGATGTAGAAAAAGTTTGGAAAATGGACGAACGCGGAGATTTTGAGGAGATAAAAGACTCCGAACCAATTCCAGGCTCTACTCGATTTTTGTGCGAAAAATGCGCGCGGGAATTAAAATACATTCAATAAAACGATTAAAATGAAAAGCGTAAAAACCAACAAGTCCTCGCCTATTTGTATGGGATGCGTTAAACATTGTATCCTTTATAAATGCAAGCCAAACAAGTGTATTAAAAATACATGTTCTTCTTACAACACCGATCGTAGAAATAGGGTTCAAATATTACAAACAATGTTAAGTTCGAGTAGAACGGACATTAATTGGTTAGAAAAACACGAGTTGTGGCACTTACGAGAATTTATAAAACAAGAAACTTAGGAAGTGGTTTTAATTTTAGTTCGTATCACTATTTTGGATAATCAACCCCTCCTCCTTGTACCACTTCCAAGTTTCACCTTTCACGATTATGTTTAGAATTTACAAAAAAGAAAAAGAAATTACGAGAGATCCAGCGAGGATCGACAGAATCTTAGAATCTCTTGGAAAATTGTGGAAATATTTTCCAGACATGAGATTAGGTCAATTGCTTATTAATTTTACTTTTTTTGTTCCGCCTCCACAAAGCTCTAACATGTGGCATCAAGAAGACCACGAAACGGAACGCTTATTAAAAAAAATGTTGTCGAATCAATCCAAAAAAGACGCAAAAACTTAAGATTATGACAGAATCATTATGTTATAAAATTACTGAAGAAATGGAAGTTAAATTAGAAGGCAAAAAAACAAATATTTACATAAACGATAAGTACATAAGCATGTGTAAATATTTATTGGTAGTTCTCACTCCAAGCAATTTCGACAAAATAAATAAAATAGAGTCGATAGACGATTTGAGTACATATCAAACAGAATATCAAGCCACACAATTTAAAATTCCTCCAGAAGACGAATTTTGGGGACATTGTTCTAATTTACAAGCGTGGATAGAGCACGATTGCGATTGTCGTTTGCTGCATAGTAGTTTGTCGTGGCCTTTGTTAAAAGAATTGTCGTTGGCAAATCCAAAATACAAAGAATTTTTGATAAAACAAATAGACGAAAAATATATTGCAAACAAAAAATTAATAGATTATTTCATTCCGAGCCCGTCGACTTACGACGGTTGGAGATTTTACAAAAAATTTGGTTTTACTCCAGAAGAAATATCTGCTTCCCCTTACTTAAGAGATAAAATGTCTCAATTAGAAGCGTACGATAAAGAAATGGAAAGAAGAAGAAAAGCGTTAGAAATACACACTCGAATCGACGAGGGATTTCGCCAGATAGCCGATACGTGGTATACATCATTTACAATGTGGCTTAGAATCAGAGGAACAATTTACTTCTTTAAACAAAGAAGTTGGTATAGAGACTATCATATTGTTGCTGTTAAATTTAACCACGAACTTTACATAAAGGATTTTTCTGGAGACGAAGAACAGTGGCGTTATCTTACTCGAGGAACTATAATGGATTATTTAAGATTTTTGGCGCGAAATTTTGGAAATGGAAAAGAACATTTAAATAGAACGCGTCCAAAAGAATTTTTAAAGTTATTAGAAGACAACAATTTATTGTTAAATAAGATTTAAAATGTCGGAAAATATAAGAGTTGGTGCTTTTTTATCAATAGACGACGACAATAAACAAGTAGAATTTTTAGGGTATGGAGAGTTAATTGGATACGAAACCCCAGACGAAAACGCAAGAGGTGTAGCGCCAATTGTGAGAGCGTTAGGGCAATTAAATCCAAAAATTCTTCTTGACAACGGCAAGATCGTTTGGGGTTGTGAATGCTGGTGGGATAAAGAAAGTATTGTTAAAAAAGACATCGAACAGTTTATTAAAGAAGGTTTTGTAATTACAGAAGTAGATATAGAAGAAGTGCGAAAAAAATATGACTGAAAAAAATTACGTGGGAAGTTTAGTAGTTTTGATTTGGTGGATTATTTATTTAATTTTATTGTCTATAAATTTTTGGACGACTCCATACGGCGACATATTGTTTGGAGAATTCGTAATGTTTGGAATTTATGCCGCACTAATAGAATTAGGTATATTTTTGGTAATTTTAGCACTTATAGCAATAATAGCAATAATAGATGTTTAAAATGTCAAAAAGCGAAGAAGAACATTTATGTAATTATTTTGTTCAAAAAGTAGAAAAAACTGCCTTGATTATACAAGAATATTGGAAAGGATTATTAGGCACAATGGAATGGTTAAAATCAATTATTAATGGTATTCACGAAGAACGATTTAAAAAATTGTTCGTTAAACACTTACAAGAAATTAAAATAATAGCAACGAAACTACAATTAGAATTGATGTAAATGGTAGATAAAAGATTAGGACAATCGCTTCGTAACATGAAATGTCAAGATTGTCACACTAATTGTCTTAAAATAAGAAACAGAGACGACGGAGATTATGTTATAGAATGTTTAGAATGTGGCGAAACTTTCTTTTGGACTAAAAAACATACAAAAACTATTTTAAGGAGAGACAAAGCCATAGAATTTGCAAAACAAGCACATTTTGCAAAAAAACAAAATAGAAGAAGGTATTGTGAAGAACAACGATATGTTCAACAAGGGAGAGAACTCGACTATCTAATGGAATGTATAAAAATTGCTGAACAAGGAAAAAGTCTTGGTATATTACTCAGCGGCCCTCCAGGTACTGGTAAAACTCTACTCGCAATTTCGTTAGCGAAACACTTTAATTCAAGATACTTCATAATAGATGGAAGTCCTCAATTAGACAGAAGAGATTTAGAGGGTTGTTGGGAAATAATTAATGGACAAACTCGATTTAGTTACGGCCCTTTAGTTTTAGCCGTTAAAGAAGCAAACAAAAACGGAATTTGTTTTTTAATTATAAACGAAGCAAATACAATTCAAACGCCAGAACAGATTTCTCTTAATGGAATTTTATCCGAGGGACATTTAAACTTAATATCAAAATCTAGCGAACGACACGGTTTAAATTCAGACGCAAAATTAATTGTAATCGCGACAGTTAATTTTAATGTACTTGGAATTAACGAATTACAAGAAGCTTTTAACGATAGGTTTCCAATAGGTTGGAAATTTGACTATCCAGAAAAAAGAAAAGAAATAGAAATTATTACGAGAAATGTTCCTTGTTCTGAAGGATTTGCCTCAGTCGTCGTAGAAGCGGCTGACCATTTAAGAAAAGCCGCCTTAATAGATAAATCGTTGAACAGATTGTTTTCAACGAGAATGTGTGTCAATTTTGCTTCAATTGTAGCCAGAATGGGAAAAAGATTTTTGAAGCAAAGCGTACAAGCGATTATTGTTAATAAATTGTCTGAAGACGAAAAAGAACAAAAATTTGTCGAAGAATTTTTAAAAGGTATTGATTTTAAACCTCGTCTTATAGAACAATTATAAAGATGACAAGATTTACAGAAGTAGAACTCGAAACTTTAAAGCGATTAGCAATACGGGTAAGCGGCTTACGTAAAATTAAAATAGTAATAGGAGACGTCACAAGTCCGTGTTGCGACAACCACTCCCTTTTCCTCCCAAATGAAGATTTACCTTTGTCTGAAGGGTATGTAATTCACGAGGGTGGTCATATTGGACATGGAAGCTTCACTGAGCAAATAAATTATTATTTACCGCAATTTTTAGAAGCCAAATACAATCTTTCGCATCAAGACGCAAGAAGTTTAGTAAATATTATCGAAGATTTGCGGATAAATACAATAAACAAGTATATGTTTCCTGGATTTTATAGACCTTTTAGAAAAAAATTGTTAGAAACTTTGGAATTATATCGACCAGGAAAAGACGGATTTTTTATGGATTTAGCTGCGTATTACGAAGATTTGGTAGAAAATTTTCAAGGTAAAATTAGCGAAAACGCACTCGAAGTAATAGATAAAGCAAAAGAAATAATACAGCAAAATAGAACTACGATGGCAACTGTTTTTGCTGCTGATATGATTGGTAAATTAATACAAAAAGAAAAAGAAGATTTGCCAAAAAAAGAGTCTCCACCTCCATCACAACAATCATGTGATGGTGATCGTTCTAAACCTGGCTCGCTAGGAACATTTCCCCAATTTAATTTTGATAGAAAACACAACCCAAATTTTTATACTAAAGATGATATAGACGATTTAATACAAAAATTGATAAAATTATTATCAGAATTAGACGAAGAAGAAAAACAAAAAATCATTAAAAAATTATGTATGTATTACCCACAATTTAAAAACGGCGATGTTCAAGATATCCACGATAAATTGAAAAATCATTTTAATAAATTGGTTTATAATCCTGGTTCTTTTTTAAAAACTAGAAGATGTACAGAAGAACAAATAAAATTTGCGCCAATGGAGAATTATGAAAGTTATCCAACATATAAAGAAATAGTTAATGAATTTTTTAGTGTAATAAACAATTTGCGACACTATTTTAAACAAAAATTAGCTGACCCGCAAAAGTTTAGAAAAAGGGGGCGACTAAACAACATGTTTGTAAGAGCAATTATTTCTGATTACAAAAAAGTCTTTTCTAAAAAAGATAAATTAATACAACGAAAAATAACTCTCTTAGTAGATATTTCTGGAAGTATGTTTGGAAGTCATACTAAACCAGATGAAAAAGCACATACTGCTAAAAAAGCAGTGGTTGTTTTTAATGAAGCTCTTCAAGACATTGCTAATATAAGAGTTGTACTTTTTAGTGGAAACTCTCGTGCTAATAATGTTGTAGTGAAAGATTTTGACGAAGATACTAAACCAGAATTGTTTGATAAATTTGGTAGTAGAAAAAACATTTATGAAAACCTAGACGGTACTTCTGTTTTATACGAGGCAAACAAAAATAAAGGCGGTTATATAATAGTTTTTTCAGATGGACAACCTGCTGGTCACAACGGATACGGAATGGAAGAGGCGGTTTTTGAAATATACAAAGCAAAAAAAATGGTTAAAGGAATATATGCTTTTAGTATTGATGCACACGGTCGTCATTTATTAGAGATGTATGGACGAGGAAATTTTACGACGGTATATACTTATCGTCCGCGAGAGTTAATAGGAACACTTTTAAAATTTGGAAGGTTGTTAATAAATTGTTTGGTTTAAAAAAATGTCCTTATTGTGGGTCAAAAAATATCACAAAAATATCACATCATAAAGCTTACATTTGTGAAAATTGTTTAAAAGTATTTAAAAAGAAGAACAAAAATGATAATAAAATGTAAAAGATGCGGCGTCGAAGAAAAATACTTTTCAAAAGTGGAAGCAAAAATAAACGGTTGGATTCCCTATAAAAAGAAATGGACTTGTCCAAAGTGTAAAAAAATGATAAATTGTTCGTTGTTTTTGCCTCCACGAATAGTAGATATTATAAATACATATTTTACAGAATTGTATAGCTCTAAAAGTCAATACATAAGAAAAGTTGTTATTGACGCTGTATTTAAAGATTTAGAAAAATTTGAAATATTGGACGCGATTGAAGATGCCGACCAAGAAAGTATCGAGACACCATCCCATGTTTAAAAATAGAAAAATTACTTTTACTCATTTAAACGAAAAAGGATTCGTTGTCTCGGAAAATATAAGTAATGTTCCAGACGATCAAATCGTTTGCGACGCTTGCAACGCTCTAATTCTTACAGAAGAAATAAATCTGCTCTTTTACGAGTTAGACGGAGAAGAACGAGTGTGGGGCGTTGGATGCGACGAATGCGCTAAAAAATGGGAAGAAGATGATTGATTGGATTTTTGCTATTTGGTCTCAATTTGGCTTTTTTTTAGCCTCAAGAAAGATTAAATGGTGTTGGATTATTTGGCTTTGTACAGACACTTTTTTCTTAATATTTTTTATCACACTACAAGTCTGGTCGTTGGTATTTATTATTTACGCGCCTGGAATTTGTATCGATGTTCAAGGAATTTACAAATGGATTATAAAAAAGGATAAAAATGTTTCTTAAAGGTTTGTGGGATATGGTAACAACATTTATGATTTGGAATTTTTGCTACATATGTAGAGAAAGATTCCAAGAAAAAGACAACATCGTAGAATATCTCGGTAGATTTAATCATTCTGAATGTTTTATACGAAGAGGACATCGAAAATGATTAGTTTAAATCAAAACACAAGACATAATTTAATGCTCGTCGTTTGGGGTTTATATATCGTTCCAGAATATTTTGTAGGGTTGTGTCTCGAAAGACAAATGAAATTACATTTATTAAGATGATCGAAATTACATTCGAAATATTAGCGTGGTTTTTATTAGTTCCTAGTTTAATTGGTTTTGCTGGATTTATTTTGATAATAATAGGCGTACAAAAAGACAACGATTTTTGTGGTTTTGTAGGGTTATGTTGGATTGGTTATTGTTTAATTACGATGCCAATGAGACTTATTTTCTTAATGTGTTTCTAATGTATAGACCAAAAATTAAATGGCAATTGAGGAGAAAATTTGGTGATTATTACATTTCGACCGTTTGTTTACATTTTTTCGATCCTTTTCATATTGTAACACCAACTATGTACAAAATAATGGAAAAATCTTTTAAACACATTGGAGGAAAATATGAAACAATGATCTTTAAAAACGGCAAAGAAATATATATGAAAAGATATCATTCCAAAATTAAAGCTCGTAGGCACCACAATAAAATAGTAGAATTTGTAAAAGATTTTGGAGAGTTTAATCCTCACATGTTTGATGTAGTACAATCTATACAAAATGATTTAAAAGGTGATATAAATAAACAAAAGAGATAGAAGACTCGATCTACATATTACGCATAGAGAATTGGATTTTATATACGATAAAACTATGAAAGTTTTTGGAAAAGATGTAAGAGATAAATCTACTAAACACACAAAACAAACAACCTATTTTACAGAATTACTCTGGTATTTTTACATAAAAAAAATAAAAAGATATCACTACTCAAAATCTTATTATAGAGGAAAGGATGAACACGAACGAATGATTTGTTGGCTGTGTGCCAAATTAGATAGTATGCTTTACATTCCTTTTAAAGACAAACTCGATAATACTAATTTTGGGTTTAAAAAAGAATTGTTTAAACAACATATAGAAGACGCGATAAACGAATTAAAATGCGAGACCAAAAAAGAATAGAAGTAATAACTTCTCTGTTGAAAGAAGCGTGGGAGCGTTGTCCAGACATGAGACTCGGACAATTTCTTATTAATTACGTTTTTAACGTGCCTCCTATCTCTGATAGGATGATGTGGCATCAAGAAGACCACACAACAGAAGAAATTTTAAAAGGATTAGTTGGAAAAAAATGATTGAATTTAATTGTCCAGACTGTAAAACGAAAATTGAGTTAAAATTAATGCCCCTTTACAAAGGATGTGATTGTGAATGCAAAAATTGCGGCTCAAAATTTAGAGTTATAATAAAAGGGAACGAAGTTTCTGTTTATAATAGGAAGGATTAAAATGAATTGCGAACATAAATATGGGGACGAATATTGTCCTCGTTGTGGAATAAAATTATATTTGAAAGAAAAGCCAATTTTTCCTTACAAAACTGTTATATATCTCCATTCAAACAAAGACAGTATGTGGGAAAAAGGATTACAAATTGGACTTAGCGAAGACGCAATAAGCTGCAATTTCGCTTATTGTTTATGTGAGATTGGAATTGAAATAGAAGTAAATGAAGACGGAAGTTATAAAATTTTAGGCATTAAACAATGAGTCGCGAACAACCACACGAAAAAGCTTGGTATTGTGGTTGTATCGTCTGCATAATATTTATCTTAATTGCCATAATTGTTGTGATGATAGGTGTCTTATCGAATTTGTCATCATAATTGGAAAAGAATAAAAATACAACGAGAAGGTAACCTCGTCAAAATCACGTGGAAGTGCACGAGCTGTAACACAGAACGCACTTCCTCTTATAACAGTATAGAATCATACTTAAAAAGTGAAAAAAATGAGTGAATTTGAGTGGCTAATTGAAGAATTGGACGAACCAGAGTGTCCAGATTGTGGAAACGACGAATTCTGCGTAACAATTAGTACTTTTATAAATATCGATAAAAAAGGTAAAGTTATAAGCGACCATCCTTACGAAATTTATCCACATGGACATCACAAAATAAACTGTAATTGTTGTGGGAAGGTATTGTACGATGAATGAAGAAATAATAGACAAGTTGATTTAGATGTCAGATTTTGAGAAAGGATTAAAAGAATACCTACTCCAAATTTTAGACGAAGAAGGAATATCGTGTGAATGTGGTTGTACAGAATTTTACGGTTCCATAGAAATGGATTTAGGCGTGTTTAGTTTTGGAGTAGAAGAAGATTACATTAAAAAATTGGACTCCAATTTTTTTCCAGAATATCACGATTATATTGTTATTAAATGTAAAAATTGTAACAAAATAATTTTTCAAGACACTTACAATTGTTGATTTAAATGGATAAATGCGAAGAAGAAGAATTTGTAAAATATATTATTGATAGATTAACGGATATAGAATGTTGTCCAAAATGCGGCTCTAAGAATTTCGAATGGGAAAGGACTCAACACGAATACGCAGAATTCACGTTACCCTGTCGAAAAATAGACAAAACTAACATAGGAATGGAATGCGAAACAGTCTATATTTATTGTTGTGGTTGTGGTAAGGAATTTTGAAAGAAAAAAAAGAAAGTAATATAACGGTAGGAAGAGGGCCTTGGAAGGAAAAAATGGAAGAATGTAAGGGCGTTATTTTAGTAATTTCAGACGAATATTTTTTAGACCCTCTTTGTGTAGAAGAATTAATACACGCAAAAAAAATTGGAAAAGAATTAATCCTTTTAATAAAAGAAGGGACAGAAATAGACGAAAATCATTTTAAAGAATGTAATATTATCGCAAGAGTGTATTTTACAGATAAAGATAGAAACTTAGAATTATTATTGGAAGAAAAAGTAAAACCTATTTTAGAAAAATGGAAAGAAAAGGAAGTTGAATAAAATGCCTCATTTTGGAAAGACAAATTTTTATTTAACGAAAAGAGAATTTGAAAAAATAACGGAAGCAAGGCAAGCTGACCAATCAAAATTAACAGCCGAATGTTGGGATGTTCAATTCTGGGGTTTAGAAAAATGCGAAACTTGTCAATGGAAAGACTCCGACGAATGCGGAGGACAAGAGATTCGCAAAACTGGTAAGAATAAAAAAGGCTACTCCGTCCCGATTGGTAAAAAAATAGATCCAAAGGATATTGTATAATGCTGACTTTTTTTATTTTGTTAGTTTGGATTTTTCTTTGTTTAATATTTTTACTCGAAGGATTTTCTTCGTTTTACAAAGATAAAAGACCAAAACTATCAAAATTTCTCGGAGCACTCGGAATATTTTTCTACGCATCGTCTATGTTGTGTGGTTTAATATTCCTTGTTATTCTTCTTATTACTGTGGCGATGTAAATGGATTCAGTTGTAATAAAACACGTTATTAGATTGACTCCAATAAAGAATGAGTGCAGTGGCGCAGACACGGGCGCTTACTATCGGAAGCTACGGAAAAACAAATACTTAATAAAACTATTTCTAAGCAATTTAGGTTTTTATAAAAACTGTAATTATTTAACAGTTGCTAAAGTTTTAAATGGAGTTTTTCTTAACGAATTTATATGTGCCTTAACAAGAGTGGAGGGATTATACGAGGACGATTGGTGTCTGGATTGTCCTGTTCTTAAAACAATAAGAGAAATGGGATATAGATATTAAATGAGCAACGAAGAGTTCGAAAAATACTCGAAAAAGTTTAACTCTGAAAAAATAGTTGGTCGATATATTCATTTTGGACATATTATGGACGATTTTATAGAAAAAAGTACTTTTTGTTTTGCAGATTTTTATGTGGAAATTTATAAAGCGCATAAAGCTACTCTTGCTAATTTCTACGACCATAAAACAAATTTCAAACACTTAAAAGAATATATGGTTAAATCACTCGAGTATTTAACCGAAAAAATTAAAGAAGTTACTCCAAAAATCGTAAAAAAGGAAGCACACGAAGCGCTAGAACACGTAAAAGAAAACTACGACGATCTAATGAAGAAGTTTGGAGCAAACGGTAAAACTTATTTTACCTAATTTTTTTTGTATAAAATTTGGTTGATGTAAAAAATGGAAGTTTCAAAAGAATTTGAAATGTATAGAAAGTTAGAAGTTGTTTTGTTTAGATACTTTAAAATAGCAGAATTCCTAGAAAACTCTCTAAAGTTTATAATAAAAACAAAAGATTCGTATAAAGTAATACTACATCCGAAAGGATACGATAGAGATTTGATAAACATTCCTTACAATCCGTTTTATACTAACGAAGAAGAAAAAAGAATTTTTACTCAAATATTTCCAGAAGAGTTTTGGGAAATTAACGACAACGAACGGGACGTAAGAAAAACTCTCGATTTGATTTGGAAAAGAATCCACGAAATGAAATGGTGGATAGGGGTAACAACAGATACGAGATATTGTGGGATAAAAAAAGAAAGTAGATTGGTAAATATACTTGAAAATTTCTTACAAACTGGAATTAAAGAATTTAGGTACGATTTCGAACACACGATTTTTAGAAACGTGAACGAAGCTACAATTAGAAAATTTTTAAAGGTTGTGAAAGATAGAAAACGCAAAAAAGGGATAGTTTCAATTAGTGGTTAAATTGAAGAAAAAAATTATAATAAGAGAAGAAATTTATTGTAGTAAATATTGGTGTTATGTATCTCCAAACATTTGTGTACTAACAGAGTGTGAACATTTTAAAGGAGAATACGAGGCTACTGGATATATAGATTGTACGCACGATCCTTGTCAAACTTGTGCATATAATCCGTGCGAATCTATTGTTAAAATTGCCTGTATAAATAAAAATTACAACAAGTGGGAAGATCGTGAACATAAAAAAATACTCGACAAAATACTTAAATCCGTTTTGTAATTTTCTCAATTTTATCGAGAATTTAAGAATTGTTTTAAGAGAGCGCGGAGAATATTGCTACGTTTGTGGTAGTGATAAAATTCTTTGGTGGGAAGGCGGAGTAGCTTATTACGATAAAAATGGAAAATTTGTAGAGTTTGAAAGTAATTTATTAGCAAACAAAGGATATGTTTGTGACGAGTGTGGTGAAGAATGGTAAATAAAACTACTTGTCCGATGTGTGGAAACAACAATCCAAAGCACATCCAAGAATGGGACGATTTAGATAAACCGTTATATCATTTTGGTTATGGTCAAAAACCAATGTACAAAAAGAAGCACCTTTGTACTGATTGTAAGTACGAGTGGTAACAAATGAGCGACGAGTTTTGTAAAACTTGCGAACATTACAAAAAATGTCAGTTTAAATATTTAATAATAATAGGATTTAAACCTAAAAATTGTACTTATTATAAAAAAAGTAAAGGATAAAAATGTGTAGAATTAAAGAGTTTATAGAATTTGGAAAAATGTACAACGGATATTTCCAAAAAATAGGATTCTGGTTTAAATTTTTAAGATGGGAGGTTCACGTAATTTGGAGACCTCATTTTCACGCTTGGATTTGGCACGACGTAAGAAAAGAAGAATGGTATCAGGAAGATTTGGAAAAATTTATTTTAATGTATTTAGACGAACATCAAAACGAAACTATTTATCCAAGCGATATAGCGTTCGAACACAATTTGGACGCGAGACAAGTTTTCGAAACGTGTATAAAACTTAAAAAAGAAGGAAAAATAATGTGGGTGAAAAATAGAAAATGATAATAAAAAACACGGGTATATTGTCGAGACGATGTTCTTGTTGTGGGAGAAGAGGAATAATCTTAATATTATTTGGGAGAATACTGTCCCGATGGTGGTATTTCGGAAAGATAAGCCTTCCCGACATTAAAAAAGGAATCGAGGCGGAATATTGGGAGTGTCAAAGACATAGAAAGGAGGAAAAATAATGGGTGCCGATTATTCGATAAGATGTAGGTATTGTAGGACAACACAAGGGGATGGCTTCTATATTACTCGTAATTACAACAAAATGTTTCCTTTTTGGATGCTCCACAATCATATAGAGGATTGTTACGATTGGGATAAAAGAAAACCGTTCGTTCCAATAGAAGAACATAAATTCCTTTTAAAGACGGTGAGAAACGCTTTACGGTATTATTGTAAAGGTAACATATACAATCACGAGTATTGGAGTAGGAAAATGAAGACAAGACCAGAACACCATCACGGTCAACCATCTAGGGGTTGGGAAGTCAATAAATACACAGTAATAATGGCTCTTATTCGATATTATTGGCACTTAAAACGCTATCCTTTCGAAAAATATGTTTGGGGTTGTTGGTACTAAATATTTGGAGGAAAAATAGAAAATGAGTGATGTAATAGAAAAAGCTTCAGAATTAGCTATACAATCAATATCAGAAAGATGGGGAAAATTAGAAAAATTCGAAGATTACAACGATATAATAGCTGGAGGTTGTCCTTTTTGTGAAGAAGCAATATCTCATTTAGTTCTTAAAAGACCTGGTTCTAATGACGAATGTGAGTTTTGTCTCTTAGAACCAAGATTTTGTGACAAGAGAAGAGATAATTATCTCGTAAAAGAGATTAAAAAATGCGTAGCAGAAAGAAACGAACGAGAATTTTGGTTGTGGTATGGTTTAGCTATGAAAATATTAGAAGAAACATACGAACATGGATGTGTTTCTTATTCTACAAAAATAGTATTGGATGGTTTATTTGAACAATGAAAAAAATTAAATGGACATCGTTTTTTGGAGGGAATACTGGATACGGTTCGTTGGCTAGACTTCTGGTAGGGTTGATGGATAGATGGTACGCCTGCCACGCAGAATGTCATAAAAACGCTATAAAATTTGATTCACAAACTGGAAAAGAGTTGAAAAAATAATTGCCGTACATAAAAAAAGAAAATAGAAAAATATTGGCTTATTGTTTAGATTATTTAATATTTGATTTGTGTAAACTTCCACAGGAAGAAATTACTGGAGCACTAAACTACTGTATATGTAAGTTGTTAACAGAAGTAATAGATCCAACACGATATAACGATTACAACACTATTATGGGAATTTTAGAATCGGCAAAACAAGAAATATACCGCAGACTAATTTCCCATTACGAAGACAAAAAGAAAGAAGAAAACGGAGACGTGTTTAATGTATGAGTTTGAAAGATAGTTTAGATAAATTGGACGAAATGCTTGATTTATTAATAGCAAAACTAAAAAAGGAAAAAGAAGAAGAAGAACACCGAATAGCTATGGCAAAATTTATTAGCGGATATATTGACTAATATGAACAAACACGATTTTATTGCATTTGTAATTGTTATCGCAATTTTGGTCGGAATATTTTTCTTAGTATTTGTTCTAATAGAAGCGTTAGTTTGGTTTTTAATATTTACAGAAATAGAATTCGGAACCAACGCAACATTTATTGGAATTATAATAATAATGATTCTAATTTGTTGTTGTAGCGGTAGAAAAAAAGAGGTAGTTATAAAATGGGACGAAAGAAAAAACACAAATATTCCAGACTACGGAGCGAAAAGGCCCTCAGACGAAAACGAGTAAGAACGAGAAAGTATAGAGCTTCGAAGTGGAAACTACAGTTTCCAAACCTTTTTAAGGAAATACCTTATTTTCCGTTTATTGTAAGAAAAGACGACAAGCGATACAAATGAAATTTAAGTGTCCAGCTTGTAAAAAGGAATTTGAACCTCCTTATTCTTACGTTTATAACGTGAGGAAAATAGAAACGATATGTCCTCATTGTAATCAACAAGTAAAGGTAACTAAACAATATTTAAAATGGATGTTAAAAGATGAAAATTTTACCTAAAGTGCCCGATGATATGTTTGTGGATTGGAATAAATTAGGCGATAAATGGGCGCTTGGTTATTGTGCAGAGCCAAAAGAAATATTTTTGTGTGGTAAAAACGCAGACCCTTCAATTTGGCTAAAAATACTTATTCACGAATTACACCATAAAGTGTTACACGAAATGGGATTAAAACCAATACACCATCATCCAATTATAGACGAATTTGAAAGTAGCGATAGGTATTGGAGATTTAAAAACGCAACGAGGAAAATAAAATGGAGGACTTTGAAAAAGATATACAAAGGGAAGTGTTGTTAGTTCTCGAAAATCCGAGTACTTCGATAACTGCGATTTTCAACACTATTACTTCGTTTGTTAAAGGAGTCTTAGAAGATGACATAAACCCATATATTGCAGAAAATTTTGAATATCCAGAAAACCCAATTGCTTGGGCTCAATTTAGAATGAAGCAGTTAAGAAAATGGATTAACAATTGCGACGCAAAATTTGTTGAAAATCTGACTTTTTCTAGGTTGTTGAGTCGTGAAACAAACATGGAGGCGTTTCTGGATTATCGTACTATTATTCTACGACTTTCTAGGATTCTTTCTCCTCGAAAAATTTCAAAAGTTTTGAAGAGGGGGTTAGAAAAGGCTTTGGAAAAAAACAACGAATTAATTCAATCGAAAATCGCATCGAAAATCTGAATTTCTTATTTTTTGACGAATAAATCTGACTAATCAGATTTTGACATTTTTGTTAAAAAAGTGAAATAATTTTAAAATCGTTACATCAGATTTAAAACGATTGAAGTCAAAACAGAATCAATATAATCGAAATAATAAAGTTTTAAATTTGTCAAAGTACCCTAGTACTACAGGGGTTTGACAAATTTGAAATGTATTTTATATTTTTAAAAATCATAAAAGATATTTTAAAAAGTTTTAAAATATTGGTTAGAATGGAAATAATATGTCAATCTTGCGGTTGCGCAATACAAGGCGACAAAGAAGGTTGGTATTACTGTCCGCAAGAGGATACCGAGCAATACTTTTCGATCAATAATGAAACTAATAGCAAGAAATAGAACGCAAGTGGGAAGAGCATGGCTTGATTTTTATAGTTTTGACCATTTAATTATGGGGATGCTTGCGTTTTTTATATCTTACGTCGTTATTATGATGTGTGGGTTTCAAATAGAATACGCCCTCTCTTATGGAGTTGTGTGTTGTTTATTTACTGGAATTATATTTGAAATGTTTGAAAACACTCTTTTTAAACAAATAAAATTTGAAAAACGAAAAGATTCAGTAGAAAATTCGCTTAGCGACATAATTTTGGTTGGAATTGGTGGGATTTCAGAAAGCATTATTTTTTTGTTTCCTTTTTTTGTTTTGTTGACTATCAATACAATCCTAGTTTCACTTCTTTACGGTTTACACTTTATTTTTAAGAGAAAAACTTTGAAATGAAAGTTCGTTTAAAGTGCGGTGAAGAATACAATTTTCATATTGTAAAATTCGTTGTAGATAATGGCAACGGAACTATTGAGATAGTAGGTAACTTTAAACCACGAGGTAGGTATAAGAGCGTAGTTTTATTTAAATTTTCAATCGACAATTTAGAAGATTTTGACGACAAAATTCGATTGAGACCTTATTTTTGTAAGAAATGCAAGCGAAATCATAGTGGAGGCGAAGTTTATTTTAAGCACTCAAAACACTATGGTAAAAAAGAGGATTTAATTCCTTCCAATAGAATTTTAAAAGCAGATTTTAGTTTGTTAAGGGAGATGGCTAAAAAACAAATAGAGAGTCTGCTTAAAAGAATGGATTTAAATCCAAAAAAAGCGTCTGTGTATCGACACGAAATAAACAAACTTCTTATTTACGAAGGGGTAGTATTAGAGGATGTCTTTTAGTTTAGAAGATAGAAAATATTTGGACGACATATACGTTCGAATGAGAGACGATACTGATTTTTTCGCAGAAATCTTAAGTATGGTTTTTGACTTGTGGGATTTTGATGATTGTCCAAATTTCGATAATTGCGCAAACTCAGCAATTGAAAACTACGAACCAGATTACGATGAGAGTAGAATATAATTGTGCAATGAATGCGTTTGCGATAACATGGATAAGTGTTCTATAAGAGGATATATAGTTCACGAACATTTTTGTTGTGATAAGTGTAAATATCACGTCCATCAATATGGTAAATTAGATTTATGTTTAAGAAAACAAAATAATATAAAAAATTATGATGAATCAAAATCAATTTGAGAAATTAATCAACGATTTAAACGACAACGTAAAAAAGGTTCCAATTTCTAAAGCAGTTCATTGGGAAAACGAAAATTCTTTATCGAACGGCTATAAATTTTGGGGACAAGAAGTTAGAAGTCAGTACATTGGACGTATAAACCAGCCTTTGAAAATAGGTTTGGGACGAATAATTCAAAAATTAGAAAACTTAGATCCTATTCAAGACGAAGATTATTACGGAACAACAATTTATCCTGCACAGATTTCAGACGATTTAATAAGAGTAGGGGAATTGTTAAGAAGAGACGGAACGCTTTTTGGATACGTAGATTCGACGAATAATTCTCTTTACGGCGTAGTTAGCGACCAACACACTTTCATTCCAGATAAAGTTGTTTACGACACTGTAACAAAATTCGTGGACATGTTAGGAGAAAAGTATACGATGAATTTCGACCACAACATTTACAAAATGAGAATTGACATTAACTTTCCAGAATTAGGAATTGAAATAGGAAGAAACGACAACCTCTCTTATAGAATAATAGTTATTAACAGTTTCTGTGGACATAGATCTCTAGGATACGACGCTGGCTTTCTTAGATTTGCGTGTACTAACGGCGTAATAATTTGGGACGATCATATATCGTTTAGACAAGTTCACAAAGGAGCAAACGACAAAAAAATGCTTGGAATGTTAGTGGGAAGCATGGCAGAATCCTTTAGCGGTTACGATAAATACGCAAAACTATTAAGAGAAGCTGTGGAGGTTGCTGAATCCTACATCGACGAAAAAACCAGTTTAGTAAATTGGCTTCCAGACAATTTTGATATAAAAATTGCAGAGGCTAGAGAAGCTATAAAAATAATGAAAACAAACGATTACGGAGACAACGCGTTTTGGGTAGGACAGAGCATAGCTGAAGTCGCAAGAGATTTATTGTTAGAAGACAGGTTAAGATTGGAAGAAATAGCAGGACAAATAATGTTAGCACAAGTGACGTGATTTATTGATAAAAATATTCTGTGATGGTGGTGCAAGTCCAACTAACCCTGGACACGGAGGTATAGGCTTTGTTGTTTTTAGAGAAAATAAAGTATTAATGGAAGGTAGTCAATACCTTGGCGACAATATAACTAACAACGAAGCCGAATTTGCTGCACTTATCAATGCACTTTGCTATACAAAGCAATATTTTAAACCGAAAGAAGTAAACGTATATGTAGACAGCGAATTAGTGTATGGGAGTTTACTTCCCGTTACTAATCCAAAACATAAAACCATAAGAAGTAGCAATTTAAAACCCTACTATAAAGTCCTTTTGGATGTAGTAGAGTTTTTCGAAGACGTAAAGATCGAAAAAATACCAAGAAAAGAAAACGGGTTTGCAGACGCCCTTAGTAAAAGGGCAATGGAAACTAAGCGAACAAAAATTACGCAATTAGGGGAATGAACGAAGACCAGAAAGAGGCTCTTTACGTCTTCGTCCTTTTTTTAATTGTGACTTCTATTTGTGCAATAATTTATGGTAAATTGTGTGGATTATGACGTGGTGTCCAGAATGTGGAGAAAAATCTTACAGAATAGATGTTTGTACTAACTGTGGCTTGGTTTTTGAAGATAAACCGATTGATTACACTCCTCCTCAACAATTAGAAGACAACTCGGCAATAGAAAAAGAAAGAAATAGGTCTACATTTTTAAAAGGTATAAACAAGAGAACGAAAATAAACATTAAACAATGCAAAAATCCTAATTTAAAAAGAGCTTTAAAAAAATACTATTACGATTGGAAGGATAAAAGGGAATCTGTAATCAAAAAAGAACTTAAGAGGATAATTGAACTTCTTGGTTTAAGTAAAGATTTTTACGCTTCGGCGTTTTATAACTTCATTAAAATATGTAAATTAAATGAAATTTCCTCAACCAACATTTTTAGAGGTGGAGGTAAGGTTTCACTTGAAATTGTAGCGCAAGGAATAGCGTATTTAGAAATAAAAAAACAAAAACTTCCTTACACTTTATTCGATTTTGAGAAAATAGAATGCGATGTAAAGAAAATAAAACAATTTTATTCGAGATTAATTACGATTTTAAACTTAAAAGTAGAACAACAACAACCAGAAACTTTTGTCACTAAAATAGTGAGCGGAATATGCTTATCTCCAAGAGAAGAGTTTTTAGTCTGTTGTGCAAGCAAAAATTTCATAAAAAATATTTTAAAAATAGAGGAAGCAATAGGTTCCTCTACTTTATTTAGAAATCCAATTGTTAAAGCCGCCGCTTGTATTTATATTTTAACTAGCGAAAATTTCGGCGTAACGCAAAAGGATTTATGTGAAATTGTTGGTTGCGACGTTCGAACTCTTAGAAAAAGGATATACGAAACAAAAGAAATTTTAAAAACAATTTTTTCTTATTTTGGTTTTAAAGACAATATCTTCGAAGAAGCTTTAAAAGAATGCGAATATTCGTCAATAATAGAAAACGCGTGTAAAATTTACGATATTGATGGCTTGTTGTTAAAAGGGTTAATAAATCCAAAATACGAAATGAAATTAAAAAAAACAAAAAATAACTTAAAGGCAGAATTTTATGAAACCTAAATTGTTCAATGTTATTCATTTAGCATGTGGTAGTGAATTACTTTTAACTGACGACATGGATTTTTGGTGTCCTTCTTGCGACGCTTACTATTCTGAAGACGAATTGATATACGATATATTTGGTTTGGTTAAAACTGAAGACGATGATCCCTGAAAGCGTAAAGAAAGTCCTCGTGAATTATTGGGGATACAAAGAAGAAGATTTAAAAGAAGATTTACTGGAAAAAAATCACTACATAGTTTGGTTTTGTGGAATAGATCACATTGTTGATAGAACAAAAACGCCAGACGGTATAATAATTAAAAGAAATTTTAAACTCGTTAATTTTAACTTTGATTATAAACAAAAAGACGACGTAGTGATATTCTTAGAGAAAGGAATAAGATTTTTTTATTACGAAACAAAAAAATTTATCGAAGCTTATTACGGCAATCAACCTTTTGAAGTAAGGGCGATTGCTATACCAAGTGGTCAATGTTATTTGGAATTCAAATTAGACGATACTTATTCTTACGTGTATCAACAACTTTACGAGTTAGACGAAGAGGAAAAGGAAGACGCGAAAAAAATTTTAGGTGCCGAAATAAACGAGCCTAAAAATTTGAGTTTCGACGAAGTATTCATAAAAATTAACATAACGAGCGATATGGTGTTATAAATGTTAGTTGGAGAACTTATAGTAAATATAATAGCAATTGTTTCTATTTGCTTTATGTTTGGAATGAGTGGCGTGTGTGTTTGGTTTGCTATGGAAACATTAAAAAACGACGAAAAAAGTTTTTTTAGTATTTTCTTGTTTCTTGCAATATTAAATGCAGTCGTGGGAATTACTTTCTTAATTGCAAGGTTTGCAGACCTTACGCCAATTATAGAACGGTGGGAAAGCGAAATATGAAGAAAGTTTGTCTTAGTTGCAAACATTGTAAAGATCATTGGTGCAAAAAGCACCTTATTCCTATAACTTTTTACTTAGGAACGTGTAAAAATTACAAGAGGAAATAAAATGAACGAATGGAGAAAAATTTGCGTAGATTGTGGCGTATATTTAGATTGTAAAAGAAACGGAGTTATAGTTTACAAAGAAAACGATTATATTTTTCACGCTGATTTATGGGAGTGTCCAGTATGCGGCTACCAAATAGTTGCTGATTTTGGTGCAGAGCCAATATTGTGGTGGTACGAAGACAAGGACAAATTCGAAGAAATAATAAGAGAAGCGAAGTTAGCTTACAAAATCGAAAAATAAAATAAAAATTGAGGAGGAGGGTATGAAAATAATTAGTAACAATTTTTGCGTTGGTAGCAGACACGAGAATTTTAAAGACATGTCTCGCGGAGAACTCGCGATATATTTAGATACTTTTGCCGACGTTCTTACTGAATGTTTAATAAACGTTAAACATCCAAAGTTTAACAAGTTGTCGTTTTATTTTTACGTTATAAAGCCAATGCGAGCTTATGCTGAAATATATAGAGACAAGGATTAAAATGGAAAAATATCTACCAATTGTTGAATATTTCAACATGGATAAACAAGAATTAATAAAAATGCTTGTTAATGTAAGAATTATTATTGCCGACTTCCACGACGCTGTTTGTTGTTTTTGTGGAGGAAAAGTAGAAAACGATAAATGTGTGGACTGTGATAAATGGATTATTTTTGAAACAACTTATCTTAACGCAATAGAAAGAACACTTCACGGCGAACACGTATTTACAAGAGATTTTACAAAATGAAATATAATTTGTTTATTGGTCGGTGGTCTCCTTTCCATTTAGGACATAAAACAATTATAGACTCTTTCTTACTTAACGGAAAGCCAGTTTGTATCGCAATAAGAGATAGCGAAGAAAAATATCCTCTTTGGCTTAGATACAGAATGATTTCTGTTGTGTATCAAGACGAAATTTTAACTGGAATGGTAAAAATTATTACGATTCCAGACATAGAAATGGTTGCTATTGGAAGAGGAGTTGGATACTCTTTAGTAGAAGTTCCAGAAGATGTGAAAGTTATTTCTGGAACTAAAATTAGAGCTGGAGCTTCGATGGAAGTTCATCCAGAAGTAAAAAAAATAATTGAGAAGTTCGAAAAGTTTGAAAATAACAAAATATAAATGCGATAGTTGTGGAAGAGAAGGAACGTTAGACGAAGTTAGAAAATGTGTTGGTTGGATTACTATTTCTAGTAAGGATAACTGCACGTTTGATATTAATATTTCAGACGAAAACAATAAAACAACAGGAACCTACTACGAATGTAGGCTTGATTTTTGTTCGATAGATTGTTTGGTAATTTTTTTGAAAAATTTGGGTTAAAATGGATAAAGACGAAAAAATAGCAATCGTAATTGCTATATTTTGGGTTGTCGTACATTTACTTGCGTTTATATTATTAACAGCAATTTATTTACCAATTCTTAAAGGTTAACACATCGGTTTCTTATGTCGCATCGAAAAAGAGCAATAAAAATTAGTTTTTGGGTTAATGAAGAGGAGCTAAAGAAAATAGACGAAAACGCAGAATTGGAAGGGAGAAATAGAAGTAGTTTTCTTAGGTTCGTTGGGACGAAAAGATTTATTTCTCGTCCTACTTGGAACCCTCCTCCGAAACCTCCAAAATTTGCTCCTAAAATTAGCGGCGTAAAGCAAGAATTGGTAAAAGAATTAAAATTGGTTTTTGCGGAAGGCGTAAAGTTAAAACCAGTTCCGAAAAGTGAGTTAGAAGAAATTAAGAAAAGAAGACAAGAAAGAATACGAGAAATCAGCGTGAACGAAGCGGGACAGCCGTAGATCCTGAGTAGAGAGAAAGACTCTACACGAGTGGATGCAGGGGAGGTTGAAGCGTATATCGTCTCTAACCGAAAGTTCTTTGGGAGCTCCAGCTGACTCGAAATCGGTATAGGGCATAGCTCGTAAGAGTAATAAGGAAGGTCACATAGGGACGGTGCGTATTGTCACTACATCCCGCCGAACGAGAAATCGGTAAGCTCTGCGACGGCCTCTTGGGGGGTAGACAGGGACTAGAGATCCCATTGGATTATAAACTTTATAGCTTTTAACTATTTTGGAAAGCATGCAAATTTCCCAAGCCAGAGCAAAAATCTCAATTGAGGCCGACTCGATATATGCCAAGTTATAGCGTAGATTATTGTATAGGTTGTGAATACATAAACAACTGCCCTTGGAACCATGTTACGTGGATTTGTAAAACAACATGTCCATATCTTGTAGATTTAAGAGGTGGTGGAGAAATATGTGGCAAAGGAGGAGGATGTACTAGCGGTTGTTACAATTCACAAGATTGGGAAAATTGTCCAATATCTAAATTAGACGAAAAATAATGTCAAAAAGAGAAAAAATAGAATCAATTTGTAGTAATATAAGTACTAATCCAATTAAACTAAGTATTGGTAATTTTTTGCGAACTTACAAAGCAATTAAAATGCTCGAAAAAAGAGGACGAAATTCTAGGTTTTTGGTGGAAATGTTTAATCGTCATTATTTAGGTATTTTTGAATTGCGTCAAAAAATGAAGTTTGCAAGAATGCTTTATAGAGATGGAATGTACGAAAAAGCGGAATTAAGTAGAAAACAACACCTTCTGAAAGAAAGAAAAACTATGGCAGAACTAGTTTTGTTAGAAACGCAAAGAATTTTAAACAAATGGTCTGAAGGTAGTCCAAGCGGATATAACGTTCCAACTCACGAAATAAATGGTTTTATAAATAGATGGTTAAAAGAGTTAGACGAGAAATCGGTGCCTCCTAAGACGGACTCCTAAGGAGCGAGAGACGTGCTCATTGCACTTACCTCAATCAACAGCAAGGAGCTATCAGGGGTGTGCGTAACATGCATGTGAAACACTGAGTTGACGAACTCTACCGACTCGAAATGACAGAATGGAAAAAAATTGGCGTAGTTGGAGTAGATTCTGGACAGTTAATAATATGCGATCCTTCTTATCTTAAATGGTGGAAAAAAGGCGAATACGAAGATATAAGAGAATATCGAGACAAAGAAAGCGGTAAAATATACAAATATGGTAAAGATTTTGATAGCTACGAACAAGAAATAAAAGAACTAGGATTAACACCTAATAACTTAATACACGATCTTAAACAATGGATTCGAATACATTACGAACCAGAATTTGAATTTTCTTACAATTACGTCTCTCACAAAAAAGGAAAAAGTTACAAACAAATACCTTTCCACCTTGGACACGATGGTTTAGCTGTATCTTTTGATTCTGGATTTGGAGATGGATTGTATCCAGTTTACGCAAAAATCGAAGATGGTATAATAATGGAAATAAGAGTGGATATGAGTGGTTAAATATAAAGTAGAAGTAAAAGAATTTTTGATAGATATTTACAGAGTAGAAGTAGAAGCGGAAGACGAGTGCGAAGCGATTAGAAAAGCAACTAAAAGGATTTGGAATCAAGATCCAGAAAGAATCGATAACGAAACTACTTTTAAGGTCGAAAAAATTGAACCAACTTAAAAAATACGCCCTTTTTGTTATTTCCTTGTTTTTAGGCGTATCTATCGTAATTATAACGCTTTGCTTAATAATGGCGAACAACTAATGAATTGTCCGATACATAAAAACATTGAAATGAATTGGGTTTACGAAAGATTTTATTGTAAAGAATGTAATTCGTCTTACACGAAAAAAGATTTGTACGAGCTAGGACTCTTCTTAAGTATGGAAGAAGATATACTCGAACTTTTAGATACTTTACAAGACACACTAAACGTAACGCAAAAAATTAACTCTACTCTTAGGTTTATTTTATATACCTCGATTGGAAACGTCGTAGCGACTTCAATTTTGATTATTTTATTATTTTTAAAAATCTGAAAATAATAAAAATGCTTCGTCTGGGAATACACATTTATAAATGTTTAAAATATTTTTATGTTAAGAAAATTTAAAAATAAAATAAAATAAAGGAAGAAAATAGATAGCGTAAAGCCTACTGACGGTAATGATGGTAAGGACGTCCGCTTATCTATTTTAGACTTTCTTTACTGAGACCATCACCTAAGAAAGCGTCGGTGCAAATCCGACCTTCCTTACTTAAATTTATGTTAGGAAAACGCGTAAAAAAATTAGTATATCAGAATAGGTTTACATTACCTGAAATCGCTTGCCTGTGTAATTCAACTGTTGAAGAATGCACAACAGCTTACGAAAATTACACAGGCAAAAAAATTTTGGCGAGTTTTTTAATCGCGGGAAACGAAAAACAAAGAAATCAATTGCGAAAGCTTATCCTTAATAACGAAAAAATCCTTTTGTTTGGCGAACATGGCGTTGGAAAATCCTCACTCCCAAGACTTATTGCCAGCGAAATTGGGTGGCAGATAAAATACTCTTATCCTAGAAACACCGAGGATTTACTGAAGGATTTTGCACAACTCCCTCTACAAACGAGGAACACTATCTTCGTAGTAGAGGGAGACTCCTTTTACTGGAGAGCTTATGCTCTCATTAATTTTTACGTAAAAGAATCCAAAAATCCTTTTATTGTAATTGTCAATAAAAAAGATACGGTTCACGCAACAGTCGCAAAACAAATGACTCCGCTAAAACTTCAAGCTCCTACTCGAAAGGACGTAGAGCAATTCGTTAAGAAAAAATATCCAGATTGGCAGGGAGACATTGAGGATATTTACGACTCCGACATGCGAGTGACTTTGAGAAACATATTGAGTGGGATTAAATCCTTTAAACCAATAGAAGAAGAAAAGCTTAGTTCTCAGCAAGTTGCTTACAAAATATTGACTGGAAAATGTGAGAAAAAAGATTTCGAGAATTGCGAACATCCTTTCATCTTTATTTTAAATTGGTTGGGAAACAACCTTCATAAATTTTATTCAAGTGTCTCACCAAGCGAAAATTTGTCTTTTGTAGACACATACAAATACGACTACAAACAAAAATATCTTAACGGGATTCTTCTTAATTTTGGAAAACACGATAAGAGGGCGAAAATGAATTTTCCTCCTATTAAGTTTAAACCAAAAGAGGAGAAAGAGGATTGGTTACATGGGAAGAAAAAGAAAACAAAACCAAAGGAAACAAAAGAGCAAAAGAAACAGAAAGAAAAAAAACAAGCGACCTTATTAAGATTTACTGGTGATATGGTTTTATAACACCTTTAAATTAGAATAATTTATAAAAATAGTAAGGAACAAAGGAAGTAAATTTTCCCAGTTAAATGTTTTTGTAGTGTAGGTAACTTTTGTACCTAATAAAAACAGGGTAGAAAACAAGGGGTTTTAAAAACTGGTTGAAACCATAAAAATTAAAGATTCCTCTGGAATTGAAATGGAAGTTACACACCTACAAAAAGTTAATTATTCTGGTAAAATTTATGTACAAATGACCGTTATTGGTCATAATAGAACTTGGAAAAATTGGGTATCATTAAAAGAATTTATTAAAAACAATCCAGATGTTGAGATATGAAGTTTAATTTATTCGACGAAATAAAATTAAAACAAAAATACGAAGAAGTTTATTCTCATTTTAAGGGAAAAATTTACATTGTTTTAGGAGACGAACAAGATACAAAACCAACCGCAACTGATAAAATATTAGTAAGGAGAAAAGGTTCAAATAGAATAACTTGGGTAGACGCAAATTTATTTGAAAAGGTGTAATTATGGGAGCGCTTCAAGATATAAAAGAAATATTTAGAAAATGTGCTTACAACATATTTTTAATAGGAAAAGTTTCTATGGGAAGAAAAAGTTTGTGGAGGGAGACTATTTATCCTTCTTTTATAGATACAGAAAAAAATTTTAGAAAGCAAACTCCACAAGTAAGAGATAAAATTCACGAAATAAGGCCACACGCAACTTTTCTAGGTCAATTGACTAATTTTTGCACAGAATCTACGAAACAAGCGAAAGAAATAAACGATCGCTACGATTTAGGTTTAACTATTAATATTGTAGAGCATCCGCCTTTATACGGGGAATGGTATATTTACGACACGAAAAAATTTTGCGCTCAATGTAGACAAGAAGAACAACTAGACGAATTAGCCTCTACTGAACAAGCAGTTCAAGTTACGTCAGAAATTAAAGATATGATATTTCCGACGCAAAGTTTATTCGTTGAAGAAACTTGTTTGTGGAACGGAAGATTAATGTATTATATTACAGAAATACAAAGATTAAGATTTGAAAATCAAACAGACGAAAGTCTCTTAAATTTATGCAACGATATAATGGGTTGGATGGATTCTGCGTGTTCTTTATTAAATATGGCAAAAGCTTGTTTGGGAAGCAACGAAATTTTGTACGAAAACAAAAAGAGATTTAGAGAACAAATTCCACGAGTTACGAGAGAAGAAGCTATTAAATTAGAAAAGAAATATTCTTGTTTAGCACCTCCTCCTTCATTATTTGGAGAAGGAAAAATGAGACCCATTGATCCAGACAGATTATGTGAAAATTGTAAAAAAACTTTATTAAGACCAACAATTGCTGAAATAATACAAATGATGTTAGGAACGTGACTGTTACAGCCAACTACACTATGATAGACGATTGTGAAGGGACGCCAAACCCCTGGACTTTGAGTCCTTGCTACGGCGATCCGTATACTTATGCTATGGCAACAAACGGTTCTTACGAACCTAAACAAGGGACTGATTGTTATAATTTCTACGCTACTAGCGGACAACCGTTATGGAATTCAATGTATTTTACTTTACCTTCAACAATAGATATTACGCAAAACGACTTTTTAATATGGATTTATATAGTCAAAGGAAAAGGCGGAAATCAATATCTTGCTAATGGAGAAGCTACAAGAATTAGATTGTACGATAGTACTGCCTTACCAACATCCGCAAGCGGTAGATGGGGGGAATGGAGTTTTGGCGGAGATCAAGAGAGAATGGGTAATTGGGAAGTTCTTTTGTGTTCAGGTGACGAAGATGACGTTTTTATGCAAGGAGAAACTGTTGACGCTGGAATCGCTGGTGTAACAACTGCGTCAAGTGGAATTTTTACAGAAGCTGGACAAAATTTTCTTACAACGGTTTCTGTTGGAGATACATTAATTCTTGATAGACCATCAGTAGACGAAGGACATTACACAATAACTAGCGTAGATTCTAACACACAAGTAACTTGTAGTGGAGCAAATTTTACTGGAGCAACAGCTATATATTGGAGAATTGTAGACGAAACTGCAACTGTTGATTATACAGACATTAAATACATAGTTATTAGATTTGATTTTCTTGCTGCAAATACTTCAAGTTATCCATTTGGAATGGATTATTTGCGATACGGTAAATCAATTACAGTTACTGGTGGAACTGTTGGAAGTCCATTAGATATTACAGACATAGAGGACGCTGTTGGTTACAACACTCAACATGGAATTGTGTATTTCGACGACCAAGATATTCTTAACGAAGCTTTGGTAAAATTTACGTGTGGAGTTAATTTTGGAGACGACAGCACGTCAACCTACTTCACAGAAACTGGAAAAGTGTTTTACATAAGTCAATATTCAGACGACGTGAAATACGATTGGATAGTCAAAGGAAACGCTCAAGTTACTCTAGGACAAAAAGTCACAGCAGGTGGCGAAAATTTTGCTGCTAATTCAGTACCTCTTATTGTTACCTCTGGTAAAAATCCAGACTTCACAGTAAGAGGGAGTGGTTCTAAATTTTATTGTTATGGCAGTGTCTTTAAAAATTGGTATAACATAGAATTAGGATTATCTGGAAACCAAGCTGGAGACGTTGAATTGTTAGAGGTTGAAATTAGCGATTGTAATCAAGTTGAATGTCGTTCCTCTTCTCTTGCAATAGATAAATCAAAAATACACGACTCTTCTGGTTCTTATGGAATGCGGTTTTATGTTGCGCCGTCTAATACTTTTACTGATTGTAAAATTTACAATAATACTTTTGGAATTAACCTTAATGAAGGCATAACTGTTTCTTTAAAAGAATTTTTATTTACTGGTAATACTAGTTACGATATTTATTTCACACATAGTTCTGGCACTGCTACTATTAATTTAATAGATTCAACAGACAACGTAACAGCGTCTCAACTTTTCACCGCAACTTGGAATATATACGAAAAAACGACTTATAATTTAAACGTAAAAGACGAATTAGGTTCTAACATTAACCAAGCAACTGTTAGATTAGAAAACGATGGTGGTTCTCAAGAATTTTGCGTTCAAACAGATTCTGGAGGAGATATAGCAGAACAGCAAGTTGTAAGAAGGACTAGAACGTATACTGGTAGTTTATCAACAACGGTTCACAATCCATTTCAATTAAGAGTTAGAAAATACGATTATATTCCTCAGCAAATAGAAGGTAAAACTTTTGGAGAAACAGCAATTTCAGATGCTTTTGTTTTATTAGACGACGATGTTGCTACAACTGCAGTAGGGACGGTTTCTGGTTGGAGTAGTGATATTACAATTAACGAAACGCCAACACCAGATAGAATAGAATTAAGTACTACGAATCACAGTTTAAAAGAAGTTTTTGAATACATGCGGTATTATACAGCTCTTGTAGCTAATATGGATTTAATAGATCCAATAGAATCTGTTGATGGTGTGACGTTTTACATTTACGATTACGATTTTCAAGTAGATACAGTTGAATTAACTGGTTCTACGTTAATCCTACTTATGTCAACAAAAGATTTTACGACAGTAAGTGGGGGTTCTCAATCTCTTAAAAAATTAACTGATGTAGATGGAACTCAAGTTTTAATAAAAATACACGTCGAAGACTCCGACGGAAACGATATTGAAAACGCTCAAACTGCAGTTTATAAAGTAAGTGACGATTCTCAATTAATGAATGAAGACACAGATGTTAATGGAGATGCTTCTGAGTCTTTCCTTCATACAGCAGACACATCTATCTATTATAGGGTGAGGAAATCTTCGACTGGTTCTACGCGTTATATTCCTTTTGAGGGAATTGGGACAATTACAAGTGATGGATTTTCAACGACTGTAATTTTATACGAAGACACTAATGTAGAATAATTATAAAAATAAAAAAAGAAAAGGAAGAAAAATGGCAATTGGCGACGATTTTGCGGTTGATTACACTAATCAAAGAGTATATCATACTGCAAACAATAATACATATACTGTACGAGCGTTTTATTCGTGGCTTATGGACACTTTTGACGAACAAGCGGCAATGGACGACGACGTTCCTATGAAAGCTTTAACGCCTAACGAATTCCAAATGATAAACGGATGGTTCTTAGATATAGGTGAAGATTCAGAAGCTCACAAATATCTAAAAGAAGGCGCTATCGAAACTGTTGGTTATAATACCGCTATTCGATTGCTTAAAATGGAATCTTGCGCTTATACATTCACAACTAGTGATATAGGAAAAGAAATTGGATATTCTGGAGGAACTCCGACTGATACTGGAATCTTGCTTGGATACGACAACACTCTTGATTATATATGGGTTAGAACAAGTGATAGTTTTTCGAACACAACAACAAATTTAGATATGGACGACACTCAAGTATTAGACGATTTAATTGATAGTGGAGGCTCTCTAACTGGAGAAGAACTTTACGCAAACATCTATACTTTAGGTACTATTGAGTCAAGTCCTTATGCTCAAGTTTACGTGTTTCAAGCCTCTGAGAGGATTGACGAATGGTCTGATAAAGACAATTGGGATAGAGGACATATCGACGTTCTTATTCAAGTAAAAGAAATGGGTGTAGAAATAGCTAGTGGAGTTATAACAGTTTTTGCTCGACAATCTGGAGATTTATATGATCATTTTGAAATAGATCTCACGAGTGGAGGCAGAAATGCCGTACCATTATCTACTGCAGACGATCTTAACGACGACGACATGGATTGTTATCTATTAATAGATGGAGTTTCTGGTGGCACACCAAGCGTGGGAGATATTATTTATCATCCAACTTCTGGAGCAATTGAATGGTATGCAGAAATTAGAACTTCTTCTAATATAACTGGAGCAGAATACCTCTTAGGTCTTAAAGGTTTAAGGAAGGTAAATGGTGCTGATATTCTTGACAACGATGGTTGTGGAGATGGAACGTGGACAGCTAACACAAACGGAACCGAAGGAGATTCATACTTTGATTATACCCCTGGCACAGACTTTACGACAAACGGTCAATTATTAACACAAGCAACAAGTGGAGCAAAAGCTTTACAAAGAGGATATAGTACTGCTGGAGATACTGTAGTTTGTGAAGTAGATCTTACGCAAACTGGAACAAATAGAGATGCGTATTACATTGATATGAACACGACAAACTTAGTAACTGGAGCAACAACTGGTTCTGCTGTTCCTGACAATTACAATAGAGGGGTTTGTGGATTTAGCGACGTTACTATAGCTCATGTTAATGGAACTGTAACAGTAAGTAACTTTGCTGGAGATTTTATTCCAGGAGAAAGAATTACTTGGAATGCAGGTTCAAGCGAAGCTATAATGATTTATACTAATGGTTCTTCAACTATGACTCTTGGGAATGTTGATCCAACAGACGAACCAGATTCAGCAGATAGTTTTACTGGAGATATTTCTGGAGCAACTTGTGATTGTGATAGTGGTTTAACAGACGATAACAACGAAGATTTTGCCTTCACACAACAGACAGCGTATTCTTACAACGTCTTTATAGAAGGTGGTAGTATTTACAATACTGGTAGATCTCTTGCTGAAATATACGAATTTATAAAACACGTTTGTCAAGACGGTTCTGAATATCAAATATTTACAAGTAATGGTTCTAGTATAACAATTGTTGATGGTCAAGAATACGAAAGAGCGAAATCAACACATCCATTAGTTAAAGCCGCACCTTACGGAACATTTGCTGGAGGCGTATTTTTCGGAGCTCAAGGAATATGGTTACAAGGAATGGCAGCAGCAGACGCTAATAATATTCAGTTGACAGACGAAAACGGAAACGTGAGAACCCCTTACACTTCAGTAGTCGTTAAAGTTTCAAACACAGTTTCTGGCGATAGAGTTGGGGTTTTCTTAGATGATGGATCTGGTGAAATAGACAAAGATACTTACACTAGTCACGCAACAAACAATTCACAAAGCGATTCAACATTAGAAATTCAAGAAGACATTCCAATAGATACTCCAGCAACAGGGCATGTTGTGGTTGTTGCGGTCGACGAAGAAGAAGAACATATTTATCGTTACACTTCTTGGACTGGCAAAATATTTACTTTGATGACTGAAAGAACTGGAACAGCAGACGCAGATTCAAGTGGAAACACTTTAGAAGACGATGCTGCAACTTTCGTAACTTGGGGTATTCAATATGGCGATATTATTAGAAATACGACAGATGGAACCTGGGGATATGTTGTAAGCGTTACAGACGAAGATACTTTAGTTACAGTAACTGGATTTGGTTCAAATACTTTGGCTTGGTCAACTGGCGATGCCTACGAAATTGGGAGTTTAGTTCAGACCTACGACGGTTCTGACACTGTTTATTGTCCGTTTATTCTTAAAAAAGCGGCAACAACTAGTATCGAAAAGACTATTCTCTACAACACAAATCGAGATGTTATAGTAAGAGCAAGAAACGTGGAAGCAGGAACGCCTATACTACCGTTTGAGACAACTTCTAGTATTACTTCTGGAGGAATGTCAGTAGCGGTAATTAGAACGGAAGATACAGTATATCAATAAACAAACATATTTTTTTATTTATTACAGTGGATACTGATGGTAGAGTTTACATTCGATAAGACAAATCAGATAATACAATGTGAATCTCCAGACGCAGAGTTTACTATTCAAGAATTATTTAACGCTGTTAGAGATTACGAAGATGATTTTCCTAACATCGAAGTTAATAAGATAGCGGATGCTTATGGTAAACAGGATTTAGGTGGAGGAGTGTTAGTTGGTATTACAATGGTACTTTACGATTGGAAAGTTCAATTCGAGCCTCGTGGAGGGCCTGATTGGGAACTCTGTAACATAAGAGGAGGTAATCTCGTGCGATACGATACAGGAACAGAACAATATGGTAATCCAGTCAATCCAACTGCTTATGTTACTGTAACTCTTACTAGTTCGTCTTCAGCTACAATTTCAATGTTAGAACTTCAAGAATTGTATTACGATGGAATGGTCGTTATAGACGTTGACGGAGGAGAAGCAGGTACAGAATTTCCTATAGGAACGCAAGCTCATCCAGTTAATAATTTAGCCGACGCAAAAACAATAGCCGACAATTTAAGATTTGAGCATTTTCACGTTACTGGAAATATAACGCTATCTGGCGATTTTAGTGGTTATACTTTTGAAGCACATTCTCCGTCAGTTTGTACAATCACTCTTAATAATCAAAACGTAGAAGAATCAAATTTTATAAATGTAAAATTAACTGGTCAACAAAATGGTCGTGTTAGATCTCATTTTTGCGAATTAAATGGTATTACAGATTTATATGGAGAATATACTGAAGCAATTATAGCCAGTAATCTTACAGTAAAATCTGGAGAGTGGGCTTATCTTTGGGGCGTCCACTCTATTGGAGTTAATTCGTACGATATAAATATGAACGAAACTGGTTCTATTGGAATTACTGAATCTATTCTCGAATGTACAGTAAAAAACATGACAGACTCTGGTTCTAAATTTTTTAAACATGGACAAGGTTTAGTCACAGTTGATGATACGTGTTCTGCTGGAGAAGTGAGAATTGGAGGAGAAGCAAGTCATTTTGGAGAAGGAACTGGAACTTGTACAGTTATTGACGATACTACAAGATGGATGGTCTGGGAAGAAAAGATTGCCGATCACACGACAGCAGAAACAGCTGGACATACTATGGAAATTACTGCTTATCTAGGTAAAGTTTGGATAGATGTTGACAACGGCTACGCAGGTACAGAATTTCCAGTTGGAACTCATTATCATCCAGTAAACAACATAACAGATGCGAGAACTATAGCCGACAATTTAGGATTTAGAGAGTTTCATTGCGTAGGTAGTATTACGCTTGACCAAGCTTATCAAGGATATATATTTACTTCTGATAATTATAACCGTTGTACTATTAACATGAATGGTCAACCGATAGGAAATTCCGTATTTAACGCAGTTAAAATTACTGGGAGTCAAAGTGGTTTTATTTACGGAAACGATTTAGCCTTTGGCGCTATAACGGGTATGCAAGGAATCTTTAAAAGGTGTTGGATAACAACAAATCTCAAAACCAGTATCTTAGGTATTCTCCTTTTTAGAGACACTCAAACTCTTACACCGTTTATAGTTAACATAGACGCTAACGGTAGTGGAATGGTTGGGTTTGCTGGAGACAGTACTGGCGTTTATAGAATAAAAAATATGACGAGTGGAATAGCTCTTTTTGGAGCGGAAAAAGGATGTGAAATTTATGGACATTCTAGTTGTACGGCTGGAACTATAAGATTTGGTGGTTATACAACTTGGCACGACGAAGGTGTTACTTGTACAGTTAATAGTGATATTATTTGGGAGAGAGTATGGGATCAACTACTCGTCGATCATGTAATATCTGGCTCAACAGGTGAAGCGTTAGGTAAACTAAATCAAATTGGAATAGATGTTACTGATATACTTTCAAACACTGAATCTATTGAATCAAAAGTCGACGTTGTCGATGGAAATGTCGATACAATATTATCTAATACCACTTCAATAGAATCAAAAGTCGATACTGTTGATGGAAATGTAGATACAGTTCTTGCAAACACCATTTCTATTGAATCAAAAATAGATTCAATAGATTCAGACATAACGCTAGTAAAAAGTTATGCTTTAGATGGAAATACTTCGTACGAATATTACGAAGCTACCGTTCAAAACGACACGAGAAAAGTTGCAGTTGGAGTTTTAGATAGAATAATTATTAAAGTAAAAAACGATTCAGATCCAGATTGGAGTAGTCCTATATCAACAAAAACAGTCTATCTTTGGTATGGTGAATTAGGAGATACAGAACCAATCGCAGTAAAAGACAGTGATTAAAATGAGTTTTATAACACTTAGACACGCATCAAGAGGATTTAGGGGTGGAGGAGGGGTTGGAGGTTTACAAATTGTGAAAGATTTAGAAGGATTATTGGTAGAAATAGAATCTCTACAAGGATTATTAGTTCAAGAAGAACAATATATTGGTATTTTAGTGGAAATAGAAGGGTTAGAGGCTGAGATAGATGAGTAGTACAACAACAATTGAAATGTTTAGAGGAGACAATTATTCGGCAGAAATCACCGTTGTCGACGAAAACGGTACTGCTGTGGATATTAGCGATTCTGAAATAGTTTTTACAGTAAGAGCAAATTTAAAAGAGAATAGTAATATAGAAATCGAAAGAAAAAACGAAAAAGCGTCTGGTGATAGTACACAAATAACCTATTCAACAGACGGAACGGACGGCAAATTTAAGATGTTTTTAATTCCAACAAACACAAACGAGATGAGACCAAGCAAATATTGGTTCGATTTTCAAGTTACTCTCAGCAACAACAAAGTTTACACTATTCTTAAAGGAGAATTTATCTTAAAATCAGACGTAACGAGATAAATTTCATTTTTTATTTTCATTTTTTAACGAGTTAATTACTATGTTAATTGGTTTAATCGGAAAAAAACGGAGTGGTAAAGACACTGTTGCCGATTATTTAGTAAAAAATTACGACTTTATTAAATACTCTCTTGCAGATCCAATGAAGAGAGCATGTAAAGATATTTTCTTACTTTCCAACAAACAATTGTGGGGAAAAGAGAAAGACGAGATAGACGACAGGTACGGAATAACTCCAAGAAAATTATTACAAGTTTTTGGTACAGAACTTTTTCAGTACGATATTTACAACCACATACCAGAACTTGTGAAAACGATCCCTCCAAGAAAATTGTGGATATATAGATTTATACAATGGTATACAGAACCTATTCCAGACGAGATAGACGACATTAAATACCTTAAATTTAACGTCGTAATTTCTGATGTGAGGTTTAAACACGAAGCCGAAGAAATCAAAAAACTTGGAGGAAAATTAATAAGAATACATAGAAATCTCGGAGATTCGCATGAGTTACACGCAAGCGAAACCGAAATGGACGACATAGAAGTAGACAAAGAAATTTATAATTTTGGAACAATAAAAGATTTATATAAAAAAATAGACGAAATAATGGGTGAAGAAACATTATGGCATATTTGTACAGATTTGTAACGCCACAAGCGATATTAAGAGAAGCAAGAGAACAAACAATTCAAGAAAGGAGAGCGCAGGGGTATAGAGGCCCAATAGGTGCTATACAACTAGATACAAGAGATACGATAAAAGCGTTTTTAGATTATTTTGATAGGTTAGGAGCAGTCGGATGGATTTATTGTGGAACTGCAGAACATCCAGATTTACCTTATGGTGGATGTTACGTCTTTAGAAAAGGAAAAGGAGAGCCGAAAAAGAAAAAATTTACAATAAGAAAAGCAGAAACAATTGACGAAATTCCTTTAGACGAGCAAGGATTTGAGGAACCAGAACAAGAAGAATTTAGAGACGACGAAATTTACGATTTAACTAACGAACCTAGTGAGGATTTATTAGAGGCACCTTCTCATGTCGCAAACGAAATTTTGTTTAGACAGCAAAAAGTTATTAAAGACGAAGATCCAGATAGAACAAGCGACGTTTTAGACGAATTAGAAAGAAGCGAAGAGCTTAGTCTTATACCAAAAAAAGACGAATCGACAAAAGAAGTTAGACATCAGTTATATCAACAATTTGAGAAATCTAACAAAAATAAGAAAGCTGTCTACCACGGTAAAGAAACAAAAGCCTTCAAAAATTGGTTGGATGTAGAAAGAGCAAAATTCGATCCTTTTTACAAAGAATACGAAGAGGAAACTGGTGAACTAGCCTTGAAAAACGAGAAAGAAACTTCTCAATATCAACAGTGGCTTAAAGAAAAAACGGAAGAAAAAGATGAGTAACAAATTTTCATCTAAATTGGTTAAAAAATATAAAAAAGAAAACGCTATTTTAAAAGACGCTATAAAAACATTAGAAGCTCAAATACAAAGATTAACAAATGAATTAGAAAGATGTAGAAATTACATTAAAGGTTTGAGCGAACCATGAATCTTGATAGAAAGTATCGTCCTCGAACTTTCGACGAGTTTATAGGAAACGAACAAATAGTAAAAGATATAAAAGCTCTTTTAGAAGTTGGCGATATTCCTCATCTTATGTTTGTTGGGCCTCCAGGGTGTGGCAAAACAACTATGGCGTTATTAGTAGCAAGAACAGTTCTTGGAAGACCGATTCATATTAATACAAACGAAGGAGATAAGGACTTTAGAGAACTAAACGCTTCAAGCGAAAGAGGAATAGATACAGTAAGAGATAGAATAGAAGAATTTGCGAGAACAAAACCAGAAAGCGGTAGCCCTTGTAGATTTATCTTATTAGACGAGGTTGATTCTTCTACTCGAGAATTTCAACACGCTCTTAGACCAGTTATAGAAAAGAACGAAGATAGGTGTAAGTTTATTTTATGTTTAAACAACATATCTGGTATAAAAGAACCAGCTTTAATTTCTCGTTGCGCTACGTTCTTTTTTAAAAGACCTACGACTGAACAATCAGCTAAGTTATTTTTGGATATAGCTAATAAGGAAGGAGTAGAATTCGACTTCCCAGAAGTAATGTCTAAAAATATAGCAGAATATTATAAAGGGGATTTAAGACACATGCTAAACGATTGTTTAGAAGCTCTTCGTGGATACGAAAACCCTATAACAACGGATCACTTGTATAAGATTTACGAACAAACTGGTAGGAGCGTAGCTCAAAGAGTTTACGAATCAGAAAATCCAAGAGCAACTTTTTTTGAGATATATAGACAAGAAGCGTTTGACGTAAGAGATTTTTTAGAGGAATATTACGATTTATTAGGTGATAATTCTCTTAAGTATTCTAAAGCGTTTGCAAAAGTAGACGCTAGATTAAGGATGTATAGTAGCGAAATTATTCAAATAAATTACTTGTTTTCATTATTAGAAGAGGATTAAAATGGAATTAGAAATTGAAATTGGTAATAAAGCAGACAACGTTAAGTTGAAAAAAATTGCAAAAGCCTTAGCGGACTTAAAGAGGTTGGAAATTCTTAAATTAATTGCCGACGACGACGACGAAAAATTAAATTACGGAGCGATAGCAAAAGCTATTAGTAGGAGTCCTACTTCGATAACTAACCACATGTCTTGGATAAGAAATAGCGGCTTGGTAGAAGATTTAATCATCGAAGGAATGAGAGGTAAAATGCAAAAAATACCAAAACTTAAAATTACCAAAATAATAATTAAGTTGAAATAAATGCCAGAAGAAGACGATATGTTTAATAGTGGAATACCTATAAACGAAACAATACTAGAGAACAATAAATTTAGACACACGACTGATTACGACTGGAAGGATATAAGCACTGAAGAATTCAGAGCATATATTTTTCCTGGAGGTTGTACAGTTTATATTTATAATCCTTTGAAGTTACACGTTAGTGAGTCTGGAGGACATCGTATTTTCGACAACGAAGAAATTTGTCACTATATTCCTCCAAAATGGATTCATTTATATTGGATAGTAAAAGAAGGAAGACCACACTTTAGTTTTTAAGATGACTGTGAGGATTAGTTCCCCAGTCTTAGTACCTTTTGGACACGATATAGGCGTAATAGAATTCCTTTGTGAGTTAGACAAAGAAGTTTATATTGCTCCAATGTACCATTGCTGGGGAATTTTTAGCGAATTTATTATACGTGACTTACCTAGCGAATATACTCTTAATTACATTAAGAATAAAATAGACGACGACATAACTGGAATAGTTAAAACAAGTAAGTATTATTCGTTGTTTTCTCATTTGTTTAACAAAGAAACTGCTGAATTGATAGATAAATTGTATCAAATAGAATTTGACGATAATCACAAAAAAATAATAGCTTTCTTGTTAAGTAGTGAAATAGAAAAAAACATTGACGACCAAATGAAATTTAAGAAGGTTAATTTAAATTTAGAGAGACTAAATTATATTTTTGATAATTTGCGTGATTACATAAAGAAATTAAATTTAAAAACGATGGAAGTAAAATTTATAAGAGAAGAATTGAGGAACCAAAAGTTTTCAACGATTGTTGACTCGATATATAGAAAAGAAAGATTGTACACTCCACAATATTTAGGTTTTGTTAGTTTATTTACTGGTAAAAAAGAAACCTTAAAAAGTTGGAATGTGAGATTAGACAGTGTTGTAAAAAACAATCTTATACACGGTGGGTATATTATTTTGTTAGATTATCCAAACGAATATAAAACCAAAATAAAAAATATTTTGGTAAAATCAAATAGTTGTCAGGAAATAGACAACAAAATCTGGAAAAAACCAGATATTATGCTAACAAAAATTAGAAAAGGAATTAAAAAATATTATTGATGAATTATGGAAGCACAAATGAAAAAACTATTAGAAAATTTAGCAAAGTCTTTTAACAAGGACTTTGAAAAGATAGTAGAACTATTTGAATGGGCGAAAAATAAACTAGCGGCAGAAACTGGAAAAAAGGAACCTTCTTTAAGCGTAGCGGCTCTTCACGCAGTTAGAGCAAAATTAACTCAAGCTCAATCTGAAATTGGTAAAGAAATTAATGTTATATTCTTTGGCAAAGATCCTAGTAGAGACACGAACGCCTCCACAAGAGAAAAGATTCTTGAGGAGTTCTGGAACAATCCAGAAAGTAGAAAGAAGGTAATAGATGAAGGAAAAATTCATTGTATCAAAAAGAAGCCGCTCATTTCGATAGAAGAATACGTAGAAGTAGATGGTGAATTTATACCAACTAAAGGAGAATTATGGGACGCAGCAACGAACATTAATCCTATTTGTAGAGACTTTAGAACACATTTAGGAAAAGAAGACGACGAAAACGCAGAAGGAGGAGGAACAGAAAATTGGCAATGGTCGAGACCATTGTATCCCAATTGGAAGACTACAATGTTTGGTCTTGGATTTTTTGAAGATACTCCAGACTTAACAAAGAAAGTCCAAGTTAGATTTTTTGGAGACGCAGGTAATCCTGGTAGTGGTCAATTTGTGTGTAAACACTTAGACTTTTTTAGGATTTACAAAATGAAAGTTCAATTAAACGAAACTTTAAGCAACGACGAATGTTACGTTGTAAACGCAAGAAGCAAACCTATCTTATTTGAAGAGCCAGGTGAAGAAATTGACGTTGTTCAATTAATAGAATCTGTTAATGGTTCGTTTATGCTTCAACAAGAAGCAAAAGGAAAAGAACAAAAGGATTTAGTTCCAATAATCGAATTAGCAGATATAAAACAATGGCACTTAGATAGGAGGGTAGTTAAAGTAATAGATAAAAAAACTGGTAAGGAAAAAGTTCTTAAAAGAGACAGTGGATGGGACGTTACGCACTGGGACGAATATTGTGTCATAGACCAAGTTACTTACTTAGGTAAAAGAGAATTTAAGGAAACCTATAATCCAGCAGTAATTCAACACGATTCGACTGGAGAGGAATCTCATTACGTTAATTACGACGAACATTTACCTATGGATATTCCAACACCAGCAGACATATTAATTTGCGTTAAAACTGGAAGAGGTAATACTAAATACGATAGAGAAAGTAGAGAAACTATTCAAGACGCAGACGATCCAGATTTAAGAATAAATATTTGTGGATATAAAACTTTGATTAACTACGAAAAGATAGTTTTTCCGAAAGAATTAACTGGTGATTTATAATGGGATTTGCTAAATATACCCAAGCAAAGCAAACAGAAGCTAAACAAGACGATACAATAAGAGAAAAAATAGTATATAAGAAAATAACAGAGGACACAAGATATGGTCTTAATCTTGCTATCTTAGGAGAAGAACATTTAGGTAAATCTTTAATGGCGGCTTTGTTTGGAATGTTTAATAGTAAATATGTCGACAAATTAGATCCAGAATTGTATCCAAACTCAATAAAATTATTGAAAGGAGGATACATGCCAGAAGTTTCAGCTATAAGAATACTTGATTTAGATAACTCTTTTCATAAGTTGTCTCAAAAAGGTACTTTTTCTGATTTGTTAAAACCTCTAAAACCTATTATAGAATACCACACAATTTCTATTCCAAAAAGACAAACAAAAATGAAAAACGGTAGCATAGTTAACGCTAGAAGCGAAGAACTCTTTAAAGCAAAAAGAGAAGTTGAAGACGCTATACAATTAGCAATAGAAGATTTTAACGAAGAAACTCTTTTTATTATAGACTCTATAAGCTCTTATTACGAAGTATTGAACGACATGTTTTCTGTTGTTTACGAAGCGACTTTTGAAGCTGATATGTTCTCTAAAGTAGAGAATCAAAATCAGTGGCAAATAAGAAACGCTTGGTGGAGCGAAACTATGAAGAAGAAGAGGAATTATCCAGGGTGGCAGATAGATACAGTAAAAGTCATAGAAAAACCAGAACATTGGTATAATGCGGCTCTAAAGAAAAATCCAAAAGCAAGTCCGTATAGTTTTAAATGGGCCGAGGGTTCTGGAGACAACGCCTTTAACTTAGATCAATTGTGGTGGATTAAAAGAGACGCAGATGGCCTTGCTTATTTTGACTTAGTTAATGGTAGATACAAAAGTCTCTTAGCCGCAGAAAATTCTGGAATTTACTATCCATTAAAGAAAAGAACAGCAATATTCAAGTTTATAGAACACATGGCGCCCTATCTTATGGGAGGAGATGTGGAGGAGGAAGATCTATGGTAAGAAAAACGTTTAATTTGTTGATTTATAATTGGCATGACGAACCAACTTACGACTACACAGATAAGTATAGAATACGTAAGCCACTTCACAATCAAAACGAAGATATCACAATAACTATAACAAATGAAGCAAGATTTGAATCAACAATAGAAAAAATAAAAAAATTATTAGAAGAAGCGGAATAATATGGTAAAATTTACTATAAAAACGAAGGATTTCAAAAAATTTTTGGACGCAGTTTCTTGTAAAGGTACTTTGCAGTTTAAATCGAAGGGTAAAGTAGACGCTCCTCTTTTTTCTGCTTTTTTTATTGAAGTCGACGACAAAGAAAACAAGTTAAGAGTGTTAAGTCTCGACACTTATTTTAACAAAATAAAACAACTTGCTTCAATAGGAGCGAAAGTAGAAGAAGGAGGTATTATAGAAATAACTGACAAATCAGTATTCGATACTATTTTCAAAAATTTAGATGGAGCTAAACCAATTATTGTTAGTTGTGATGGAGACGCTATTTACATAGAAAGTCAAGAAGGGGATTGGTATAAACGAAGAATTGTTGGAGATAAAGCGTTAGACGAAATAACTAACAAAGAAAAAGAACTTAATGCTTGGAAAGATAGTCACGATTTAGTTTCTCAAGAAGGAATTGGTGTTTGGAGGATTACGCTAGGAACCGCTAGCGCAATTTATCCAATGAGAATAAAAGTTAAAAAAGACGATCTCAAAAAGTTCGTAGCAGACGCTGTAACTTTAACAAAAGACAACAACACAATTATAATTTCTGAGGGAGAAAACATAGAAATATGGAGCGGAACTCCTAACTCAACAAATCAATCAAAACACAGAGTTCCATTTGAAAACATAGGAAAAGAAATTATTGATTTTTCAGTTAAATTTTCTGCTTTACAAGGAATTGTTCCTAACTTACAAGACGAAATTATTCTTAATTTTAGGAAGACTAGTGAAGATACAGTTGTTTTAAGAATAGAAACTATGGACGCAAATTTTTATCAGATACTTTCAATTGGTTCGCAGGACAAGGACGGTGTATTGTATGAAGAAGAAGAAGAAATTCCCGAGCGATAAATTAATTTTAGAAGCTTGGAACAAAAAGAAGAGGAAAAAATACCATCCTCTTTCTACAAAAGATTTTAAATTTTGTCAAAAAGACGTGGAAAAATATGAGCAAGAAACAGGAAAACACGCAATATGGAGAGGAAAAGTCACAATACAGTTTCAACGGTGGGTTTTGGTATCCAACACCACCTGTTAAGCCTTACCTTTGTCCAGTTTGTAATGGATGTGGAACAGTACAAGCAAGTTTTTACGCTGATTTGAGAGGAACAAGTGCTGAAGCAGGAGAAGTACCATGCAGAACTTGTTATGGAAGGGGCGTATTATGGGGATAAGTTTTCTTAGAAGTTTTTTGACAAACTTATTAATCGTAATTGCGTTGATTCCAATGGTTATTATTCTTAACTCCTTGATGTACCTAGAAGATTCTAATATATGGATGTGGTTATTTTTTGGATTAGCAATGTTAATAAGCGTATCTTATATGACTTATAGGATTGATAAGGATGGGTAAATACGACGGAATTATAGGAGGAATGGATAAGTACGGTGATCCTTGTTTCGAAATATGCGAAACTTGTATGTATAGCAAAAGTTGCGTAGATCTTTTTAAAGAAGAGAAAAACAAATCTGGTAGTTGTAGAAATTATGCACCTAAAAATCGTTAATTATTCGTACTACAATAACAATAGTGATATAGAGAAGTACAACGCTCCAATTCTCTTATTTTTTTGTAGAGATAAGGAGTGGAAATTTCACACTGTTTTTATGTGTGATAAAAAAAATCTTGCTCCAGAAATGTACGTACCAGCGGCAGAAAGAATGATAGCAGAAGAGCAAGAAGAAATAATAAAAATTGATAAAGCTCCTAATTCTAATTATGGAGAAGAGACAATAGTTTGTTACACGACTTTCCCTTGGCAAGTTAAAAAATTGAGAAAGTTGTTTACTCATAGTTATTTATCAGACGTTAAATGGGAAAAAATGTGTATCGAAAAAATGGGAATAAGAACTCCTTATATAAACGTTCCAGACGATTACACAGAAAGATGGTTGGAAGTTGACGACATATCAGAACTTTCAGAAGACGAACACTTCTACGTTCCAGTGAGATTTGTAGCGTGGGATATAGAAACAAACGCGGAACCAGTCTTCCCTAATTTTAACGGTTACAAAGACGCAGAAAAGTGTGAAATAATAAGCATAACTGCGTACGATTCTTACACAGAAACCTACAATAGGTTTTTCTGGCATCCTTATGGCGTAAATATTATAAACTCTAACGAGTGGAATAGAAGAGGAGAATATTACGTGCCAGCGTTGAAAGGATATAAAGAATACGATAAAATAAACACGGTAATAAATCATTCTCACGACAACGAAATAGACACGTTGAAGAGTTATTTTAATTGGTATTCTCTTATTAGACCAGACGCTCAATACGGTTTTAATACAGAAGGAGGATATAAAATTTCTACTAAGAAAGGATATTCTCGTAAGTATTGGTTTAACGGCTTTGACATGCTTTACCTTTATCACAGAGCGAAACAATTAGATTTGCTCGACGAGATTCAGAAATTAAGTCCTATACCTAACCATTTAAAAGGTGTGAGGTTTAGGTCTCACGGCAATCAACAAAGCGTCGTAATAGACGGCGTTTGTCAAATAGATTGGATTTATACGAACGAAATTTTTATGTATCATAAGAAGTTTAACGATTTTAGAGAAGGAAACCTACAAGGATACATGAGTTATTTCTTAGGATTTGGTAAGGTTCCTCACAAAGAACAAATATGGGAGATGTGGAAGAATAATCTATCTTCTAATTACGATCCTACGAATCCAGAATTAGTTGGCACTAAAAAGAAAGAAAATTTGGTGAAAAAATTATATGAAAAAGTTAGGCTTAGAAGGATTGGCTAGGGAAATTGCTCTTGGTCAATTTTGGAATAAAGCTTACAACGCAACAGACAAAGAACTCGAAAAAATGTACAAACAAGAGTTAAACAAAAGAAAAGGGAACAGAGAAAAAATTTTTAAATTGAAAAAAGAAAATTCTCTTATTAGTAAAGGAATTAAAATCATAGAAAAAGAAATGGAGAGAAGAAAAAAAGGCAATTTACCTTGAACATAGCGAGATTTGAATGTCAGTATTGTAAAAAATACACTTATTTTATGACGAGTGCTACTGAATTAATGATCGTAAAAAGTATTCATGGTAAACACGTCGTTTCGTTAGGTGGTAGAGATTTTATATGCGAACATTGTGGAAGTGATTTAGATCTTAGATATGCAGAATCAGTGTAAAACGTGTCAATTTTGGCACCAGTACGAAAGAATAGAAGGGTTTTGTTCCAAAGGAGCAGAAATATGTTTAACTTGGACTTACGATACTGATACTTGCGACAAGTGGGAAAAAAGAGAAAAGTGGAAACAACAAGAACACCTCTGTATTAGGTGTTTTAAATTTTTCAAGTTAAACATGCACGATCCAAGAAACGTGTATTTTTGTAGTAAGTGTTATTACGATAAATTTATATTAGGTGTTGAAGATAAGTATTATCCGTTGTAAGTGTGGAAAAGACGTTTTAGCGATAGTGGAGTGGACTGAAGAATATTACGTTCTAAGATGTCCAGCATGTGGTTATGAATTTAAAGGTATAACAAATGAAAAAAACGATCTTAAAGTCGATACTGTATAGAATTTGGAGTGTTTTATTAACTAGTACAATAGTTTTTTTAGTAACTGGAAATCCTCAAATAACGACTACAATAACTATTATACTTGAAGTTTTTAAAACAATAAATTATTTTGTATTTGAAAATATTTGGAAATACGTAAAGACAAAGAGAAATGAATTGCAAAAAACTTCTTGATTATAATCTTGTTGATGTTGAAGGTTTAGTTCTTCTTAATGAGAAGTTTAATTTAGTTCAAGATCAATTCGAACAAGCTGAGTTAGTCGTAGCTCCTCCAGAAGACGGTATTTATTCCTCTAAAATGCACGACCACGACACAATAAGAGATTTTAGAGATAAAATGGTTTTTGACACGAAATACCAACAATGGGAGAGATTACCGTTAAAACCAAAAGAACAGATAGGAGATAAATTTACGATAACTCTTAAAGACTTAGAAGAAGTTGCTAAAAGAAGAGGAGAAATTGTAGAATATAATTCACTACACGATGTTGGTAAAAAGGTAGGAGGATATGTTCCGCCTCCTTTAAGAAAAGGAATGTTTGTATGGGTGGCAACGATAGATTTTAATAAGCAATATCCAAACGCTATTATGAGTTCAAACGCTGGAATAAGGACTGCTATTAAAATAAAAAAATACGACGACGAATGGGTTTGGGATGAAAACGGCGAAAAATGGAATAGAAAATTCCTTATAGAAACTCCAATTGGTTTCTTTAGAAAAGATATAGAATCCGTAAACAAAAAGAAATTCTCTAAATGGTTAAGTTATAGAATTCGCGCTCAACAAAGAGCGAAAGAATACCTTAAGAAAGTGAAAAATTCAGAAGATCCGTTTTATAAATTGTTAGATGGTAAACAATTTAGAATAAAAACTTTCACGAATGGTGGGTTCGGAATAATGGGTCTAAGAGCGGATCGAAATTATTCTCAATTCGTTTTTAACTCTTGTACTGTTATGTGTCAAGATTTAACTAAGAAAATGATGAACGTTGTTAGGAATTTTGGCTACGAGATAGTGGGAGGAGACACAGATTCCTGTTTTCCTATCCTAAAATCTGATAATTTATTAAGTGCAGAATGGGAAGCAGCAATGTTAGTAAAACATATTAACACCGCAATAGACGACTATTTAAGAGAAGTCTACAACATACAAGACCACACTATGAAGGTTGGTTTAGAATCTATCTCGGATAAATTCTTAGTTAAAGCGGCAAAAAATTACGTGAAGAGAAACGTGTGGATGGATGGAACTAGATTAGACACACCTCAATTAGAGATTAAAGGTATATCCATGAAGAAAAGAAACACTTCTAGGTTTTCGGCAGACATGCAAGAAGTGTTAGTGAATATCTTATTAGATTCAGAAGATATTCCTAGTGATTTTAAGTTGTTAATGAAAGTTATAGACGACAATTTTGAGAAATTTCCTTGGGATTACATAGCCCCGAAAGGAGCTTTGAACAACGACATGGACGAATATGTAGTTGGTCACTATAATTCTAGGGGAGCAAGAAACGCAAGAGATTATTTTAACAAAATATTTAATCCTGGCGATAACCCTTACATTATACCTTTTGAGAAATTTCCAAAAAAGTTAAACGGTAAGTTTGTTTCTCCCTACAAAGGAAACGAATTAGTTTTGTCGTTTGACGAAGAAGATATAGAAAAAATTAAAGAAGAAGGATTCGTACCAAATTACAAAGACTTAAAAAGAAGTCAAGTTTATCTCAAGGCCGAGCCTTTTCTTAGTTTAATAGATACAGACTTTTATAAATTAAAAGCAGAATCAGAAATAAGCAATGATATGATATTATGAACGATAAATGTTGTGGAAAAGAAATGAGTGATTTAGAAGAAAGAGTAAAAAAATTAGAAGAAGAAGTGTTTGGAGAAAAACCCGTAGATTGTATAATGGGTTGCTCCATGAAAGGGTTTGTAGACGAACCAAAACCTAGTCTAAGAGCAGAAATAAAACTAATCCAGTTTTGGATTTCTGATTTAAATAGAAGAATGAACGAAATTGATAAATAAATCCTTGTTTAGCTCTAAATCAGACGAGTGGGAAACTCCTCAATGGCTTTTCGACGAATTAAACGAAGAATTCGGTTTCACGTTAGACCCTTGCGCAACTCACGAAAACCACAAATGTAATAGATACTTCACTAAAGAAGAAGATGGACTGTCTAGGAGTTGGCACTTTGAAATAGTGTTTATGAACCCCCCTTACGGAAGAAGCATTGGTAAGTGGATAAAAAAAGCGTACGAAGAATATCAAAAAGGAGCTATTGTTGTTTGTTTAGTACCAGCGAGAACAGACACTCGATGGTGGCACGATTATTGTATGAAAGGAACCATAAGGTTCATAAAAGGAAGGTTAAAATTTTGGAATAGAACTCTTCCTTCTTATGGAAACGGAGGAGAACCATCAAGCGCTCCTTTCCCTTCTGCTATCGTAATTTTTAACAATAAATACAATTGTAAAAAAGGAAAAACGATTTGTGAAAGTTATGACAAAGTGTAAATGCGGAGAAGAAATGAAATTTATGTGGTGTTGGGACGACGATCAAATAACAGATCATTGTTTTAATTTGTATGTATGTGATTATTGTGGTATGATTTTTAAAGACGAAGTGTGTTATAAAGAAAGAATTTGGATTGATTTTAAAAATGAAGTTAGAAAAAGATAGAAGGTTTGGATTTTATTATTGTCCGAAATGCGGACTGCCATTAATTTACGACGCGATAGATATGGAATACGTTTGTCAAGGACATTACTTCGGCATAAACGTGCACGGCTGTGGATTTAAAATAAGTATAGGAGATTTTGAAGAATGATAATTGGAATAGTTGGTAGCAGAAGAAGACACGACGAACAAGCTTATTACAGTCTTATGGCAAAATTAGGCTGGTTAACACATAATTTTGGAAAAGTAACAAAAATAGTTACTGGTGATTGTACACGAGGCGGAGACTATTTTGCAAGAAAAATAGCTAAAGAACACAACATAGAATTAGAAGTAAAATCAAAAAATATACCAAGAGGTTGGTTACCTTATCACGAATTTGTACAAGAATGTTACAAAAGAAACGAGAAAATAGCAAAGGAACCTTTAGACTATTTAATTGCTATTATATCTCCAGATAGAACAGGAGGCACTGAAAATACAATAAAACATTTTAAGAAATACCACGAAGATTGGGAAAAGAAGTTGATATTGTTATGAAAGAAGTTGAATATTGTCCAGTGTGTGGAAGCGAAAAAGTAATAAAAGTTGGAAGAACAAAAGAAGGACGCCAGGTATTTGGTTGTAGAAGTTGTATGTGTGGTTTTATTATTAGATCAATAGTAGAAGATTTTATAAAATGAGAAAAGGTCAATCCATTATTGGTTGGTACGGAGGAAAATACAATCTCCTTAAACATTTTTTGCCTTTCCCTGTCCACACAACTTTCATAGAAGTGTTTGGAGGGTCTGGTGTGGTTTTGTTTAACAAAGTTCCTTCTGAAATAGAAGTGTTCAACGATATAAACTCTCGACTCGTGAACATGTGGAAAGTAATTAAGAGTGCAAGAAGAGAGTTCGTTGATTATTGTAGAAACGAGGGTGGAATAGATAGTCGACAATTATTCGACGAGTTTAAAGACAACATAGCGGAAAATCCAATAGAAGACGCTATGAGATTTTATTACGTGAATCATCACTCGTTCTCTCAAATGAACAATTGCTACCACGGAATGTCGTTTACTGGAAAAGAACACTGGCATCACCCTTATCTTAACAAATTAAAAAACATCAACGAGTATTACGAGCGAATAAAGTTCGTACAATTTGAGTGTCAAGACTTCAGAGATCTAATGAAGAGAGCAGATAAAGAAGGCGTTCTTTTTTTCTTAGACCCTCCTTATTTCAAAGGAGGAAAGCTTTACGAAGAGATGTCTGGAATGGATACAGACGAAAACGCTTGGGGCGCGCAAGACTTTGAGGATTTAAGAGAAATACTTTACGATTTAAAACGCGCTCTTTTCGTTCTCACAGTTGATAGTAAAGAATATTTTCACCACGAAGACTGGTATTATCAAGAAGTGGAGAGAGTAAACGCTTCTTCTTATTGTGTTGGAGGAGAAAAGTCGAGAGATATCGAATACGTGATTAGGAATTTCGATCCTAAGAAAACTCCAACGATGGATTATTACGATAAAAAAGATAAAATAGGAGACGATATGATATTATGAGTTATTTAAAAAAAATTTTCTTCTTAAAGGAGAAATTTAAACATAGATTTGGTTTTGAACCTACCCACTTAATAATAAACGACGACGAGTACGAACAAGTAGAATTGGAAATTTTAGATAGTTTAGTTTTAATAAAAGACACGACAGCTAAAACGGTTGGAACAAAAGTAATGGGTATGGATTTGATAGTAGCAAAAGACGTAAAAGGAATAATGGTAGGAAAACTATACAACGAGGATAATTTATGAACTTCACAAAACAAATAAACCCTAAAGGAATTTTAGAAAAAGGTGAGAAATTGTCTTACAAACAAGCAAACGAAGATATATACGCAAAGACTGTCGACCATCCAGCGAGGTTTAAAGAAAAAAGAACTATATATTTTGCCCACCCTTTCGACAAATGGCACTCCAAAAGAGAAGAAATGATCGAAAGAATCTTAGAAGGAAGAAATTATAAAGTAATTAATCCTTTTAAAGAAGAGGATAGACTAAACGAAAAATATGGTGTAAACCATTATTACGAAAACCCTACTTATGATTTCGCTAAAGACATTGTTGATAAAGACTACGACATGGTTAAACATTGCCACGAATATTTTGGATGGTTTCCAAAAGACATTACAATGATTGGCACTCCAATAGAACTAGTGTGGGCTTACAACATGCACAAGAAAATAACAGTTTTGTGTTACAAACCACAACCTTTTCTCTGGATACTTGCGGACGTGTTTTATATAGATTACGACGCTTTTGTGAAAGACGAACCTTTTTGGAAGAAAGCGAAATGACTAAATTTGTAAAAGGACATAAATTAAACATTGGAGAAAAACACCCACAATGGAAAGGTGGAGTCTGGAACGTAAAAAATGGATATAGATGGATAAGATGCGTAGATCACCCAAAAAATCATAAAGGATATGTGAAAGAACAAGTTTTAGTTATGGAGAAACATTTAGGACGATATCTTAAAAAAGGTGAAGAAATACACCACATAAACTTCGATAAACACGACAATAGATTAGATAATTTATTCATTTGTAATCATTCTACTCATCAATTAGCGCAGTCTTCTTTGTTTAAAATGGGATTGGAATTAGCTTTAAACGAATTCAATAAAGGTAATATAGTTTTTGATAAAGAAGAAGGAATCTACAAGAAAGCGGTTTAATGTACATTTCGGAGAAACTTTAGAACCAATCACGAACGAAGCCGTAATAACGGCAAGCGCTGGAACAGTTGTAGGATTACTCGATTTGAAGAAATTCTTTAAGGAATACGGAAACGAAGACATAGAAGAATATTTAATTAACGAAATACCAAAACGCGACGATAGACAGCAAATGTTGAAGTTTGGAGATGGATATTTCGATTTAAATAAAATCGTAGAGATACTAAACTTTTTAGAAACAAATACAGTTTCTGCAAAAGTCTACGACGTATATGATAGTTATTGGTTATTTTTTCAAATCAATAACGATTACGGTTTTCTTTTGGCCTCTTTAGAAGCGCCAAAACAAATATTAGAAAAGTACCATTTGTTGTATAATTGGAACGATATATTTAAAAAGCAAACATTTTCTAGTGATATGATATTATGAAAATTACTTTTTCGTTTTACACTTTTGATATAATAAAACAACGAGGAATTAAATGGGTTAAACAGGTCTTCGATAGTATAAAAGGACAAAGCGACGATATTATAGTTGTAGACTACAGTAGTACAGATAATATAGAACAAGTAGTAAAAAGTTACGGTTTTAGATTTTTTAGAATAGAAAAAACACCAAACGTTTATTTCCACATGTCTAAAATGACTAACAAATCAATATTTGAAGCAAAGAACGACTTATTTGTGAGGATTCCTATGGACGTTATTTATCCTCTTAATTTTGCTCAATTAATACTCGATTATTATAAAGATCACGATCCTAAAAAAATTACTCTTAGATTTTTAGTTAAAATATTAGATAAAAACGGTAGACACACTGGTAGAAATGGAACAATAGAAGTTTGTTACAGACCTTTCTTAATAAAAGGAAGAGGTATAGACGAAAGAATGTCTTATTATTTAGGAGAACATTCTTATTATTTAATGTTAGCTGCAAGAGTATTTAAACAAAAAGTAGTTCTTCATCCTAAAAAGTTAGACCATAAACATCATGGAGGAAGACATTCAATAAAAGAGAAGCAAGAGAAGAAGATTTTGAATCATACATCAAACGATAGATTAATAAAAAATTTACAAAACAATTTCGACGAAACAGTTAAAGAAGTTGTAAACAGTTATTGGTGATTATATGGAAGGGGATTTTTCAGAATACAACACTACAATTTACGAAAAAAAACTTTGGGAAATGACAATTGATAAAATAAACGAATTTATAACTCCAGATATGGACGCGTTGGATTTAGGTGCAATGAGCGGAGACATGGCAAAAAAATTAAATTTCAAAACTATGGTGTTAGTTGACACAAATTTTCTTAGCCAAGAAGAAATACCTGGCACTATGTATGTAACGTGTGATATAGAAGGATTTGTAAAACACACAAGCCATAAATACGATTTTGTGTTAATGGTTAGAACAATAGAGCATTTACATTCTCCTTATGCCGTTCTTAATAATTTATATAAACTCTTAAATCCAAAAGGAAAAATATTTATTTTGTATCCAAACGCTAGGTCTCTTAATAGAATATTAGGAGCTGAACTTGGATTAATAAAAACTCCTTACGACCTTTCTGAAAGTGACATTAAGAGTGGACATAGGCACATGTACGATTATCAATTTATAGAAGAATTAGAGTGGAAAACTGGAGGAAAATACGAAGTTATTGATAACGGTGGTTTTTTATTTAAACCTCTTCCACTTAAAGAAATGCAATATTATTTTAGAGACGATATCGAACTATTTGTTTTTTTAGGAACTAAATTTCACCCAAAAATAGCGGCTGAATTGTGGTGTCTTATAGAGAAAATATAGATTTAAACGTACAAACGCAAGTACATTTATTGGCACAATTTAAAAGATATTATGACGAAATGCCACAACATTTCTTAACTTTTTTTCCTCACAGTGATTTTTCTTATTGTGATGGGATTTTTTATTATTGTTTTTTGCGTTTAATAAAACCAAAAAGAGTTATAGAAGTAGGTGTTGGTAATTCGTCTAAGATATTAATGTTTGTTAATAAAAAGTATTTTAACAACAACATAGATTGTCTTTTTATAGACAAAAACGACACCAAAATGAAAAGATATATACCAAACAATCAAGGTAAAATTAATAATAAATTAGAAAACGTTAATTTGAGAATTTTTGATTCTCTTAAAAGAAACGATTTGTTATTTATTGATACTTCGCATAAGGAGGAAGACGTTGGATTTTATTTACATAAAATATTACCTATATTAAACGAAGGCGTTTATATTCACATACACGACATTTTCTATCCCTGGATATACATACCACAATATATAGAAGAGGGGAGGGGATATACAGAATTATTTGAATTAAGATATTTTTTAGAAAGTAATACAAATTTTAAGATAATGTTTTTTAACCATTATATACAACACAAATTAAAAATTCTATTAGAAGAAGATTTTCCCTTGGTTTGTAAAAGCACAGGGGGAAGTATTTACATAAAAAAAATGTGATAAAAATGAAAATAATAATAATTAGTGAAATGAGAGTTGGTTCTCGATGGCTTCATTATCTCTTGTCTGAATTGTTTGGGATGAAAGTTAGCGCAGAACTTGACTTTAAGGACTTGCCTACTTGTGCTACTACAGTGAGAGAAAGGTTTGCTGAGCGGAGGATAGTGAAATTTCACCACGTTATTAGAGAGGAATTGTACGAAAACATAAAACCAGTGGATTACAAAGTTATTGGAATAGTTAGGAATCCAAGAGATAGAATGGTGTCTTGGACATTTCATCAACGATACAAACCACCAGGTCGAGGGTTGAAAATTATTAAAGACGCTCCTTCTGATTTAGAAGCAGTTAAGGCAGTCTTTAATTTGGAATTACCGTGGCGCCACAACGAAAGACAATTTCCGCTTATGGTGAGGGGGATGAGTACTAAAAAATACGATCCTAGCGTGAAACAAACTTATGTTTGGACTTGTTATCATTGGTTAGTGAATGATACTTACAAAGAAGTCAAAACAATTTGCAAGTTTTTGGATTCAAAAGTTCCAGATACTAGTATAAGGAGGTTATGTATAAAACATTCTTTCAAAAATAAAAGCGGAAGAGAACCAGGAAAGGAAATAAGAAGAGACGAGTGGAGAAGAAAAGGAATAGAAAACGACTGGAAAAATTGGTTAGACGAATATATGATAGAAAAAACCGAAGATATTAGTAATAGATACTGGAAAATTATAAAAGAAGAGGAGAAAAGTGGAACCTAGAGGATATTATCATTACAAAAAAATGCCGCATGTAGCAAAAAGTAAGATAAAAACTCATTCTTACTTTTGTCCTTATCTATTTTATACTAAATACGTATTAGGAGAGAAACCAGAGGACTTCACAAAAAGATGTGATGTTGGAACAGATACGCACCTTATATTTTCTAGTTTTTGGGATAATTTAGACTTTGATTATCTTTATACTTTAGAAATTAATCCAACAATTGGAACTGAAAACAACCCAGTTACGTATTACTTCTATGGTATTTGTATGTCTATAACTCCAGAATATGACAGGGAGGTTGCAGTGTTACAAAGAATATTTTGGAAGTTTGCATGTATACACGCAGATAGATTTTTATATCTATATCAATTGTTCAATGGAAACAAATTTAAGGTTTGGAAATATTTTAAGCCAGTTGAAGTAGAAGAATTTTATTATAGCGAAGAGTTTGAGATATACGGCACTATTGACACAGTGTTTTTAGAAATAGACGAGAGTTTAGACGAAGGTATATACGTCGCTGATTACAAAACTGGAAAAATTCCAAACAAAGTTTTAAAAGGAAGAAAACATATTGCAGACGAAACTTCAGTAGAAGTTCCACCTAAGTTTATGTTTGAAGTACACTTCTACGCTTTACTGTATCTCTTAAAACGAGGATGGAACTTTAAAGACGAAAGAGTTAGAAAGTTTATTATCGAAAATTTGTACTTAGACGAAGATGGAAATTGGAAAAAATTTGGTTTAGGAACAACAAAAGAAGAACAAAAAGAAATAGACGACGAGAAAAGAAAATATATAGGAAATATAGACCATAAACTTTATAGATTTAACCAAAAAACACAAAAGTTTCAATCTTTCGAACACGGAGATATAATACTTGGTATAATTTTTCTTACTGGAGATCCAGACATACAAAACCCTGTTGTTGTAAAAAAGAAATTTAATTACACTTCTTTAAAAACGGTTTTGTTTAGAATAAACGAAATAAGACAATCGTGGTTTTATAGAAACGAAGACAAGTATTATCCGATTAGGCGAATGAAAACGAGACCAGAGTACAACAAATATAGATGCGTAAATTGTAGTAGAAACGAGGATTGTTTAAAAGAAATAGAAAACGAATTTAGGGGAATATAATGAAATTAATGTCTGCTACTTTAAGAGTAATGAAAATAGGTACAAGAGTTGATGCGTTTGAAAACGAAGAAGATTGTAAAAAGAAACTGGCTGAAGAATTTAAAAAATGGATTATAAACGCATTAGAAAAGTGGCCAGAAAAAGTTATAGATTTTCACATTTGGGAGGAAGAATAAAGTGTGTATATCGAAACTGGTGCTAGCGGTCGTAAACCATTTAGAAGAATGTTTGCTACCAAAGGAGACGCCATACAGGATTTCAATAGATTCAAGTCGTTTACAAACGTCTACCATTCTATCTATTGGTTTACAGACCAAGAAGAAAAATTTGACCGTTTTGGTAACTATACAAGATGGGGCCCTGACTACACTACCGCAATTATTACCAGAATTAGTCTTGACTTGGATTCTTACAAAACAATCAAGCTTAACGGAGAAACAATTGAATCGTATACGGACGCAGGTATCGAATCTATTAGAAGATTTGCTGAATGGTGTGAAAGTAAAAATTACATGCGAGAGTACGTCTTCAGTGGAGGAGGATTCTACGGAATCGTCAAAGCACAAGGACACCCTTTAAAATTAAGGGATGGAATGCTTACTTTAGGAAAAGAAGTAGGTCTTGATATAGACCCAGCTACTGTTGGAGACACTAGTAGAATGATGAGAGTTCTAAATTCTTATAATTTTGGAGAGCATAGAAAATGTTATTGTATTCCATTAAAAGAAGAAGAATTAAGTTTTTCTTATAATAAAATTCATTCTTTAGCGGAAACCCCTAGATTTAGAGAAAGGTTTATTTACGGGGAGGAAATTTTCAGTCTTAACAATTTTGAAATAGACGAAGATAAAATAAAGAAGAAACAATTGTTTATACAATTGAAGGATAATCCAGACGCTTGTAAAATACTTGATAAATACGGTTGGAAAGTTGAAGAATTTTGCGACCCTATAAAACACATTTTAAGTATGGATTATGTAGGACATTATTTGAGGTGGGAACTAATAAAGTACTTCAAAAGTGTCGTTAGATTAGAATTTGACGATTGCGTAAATCTCTTAGTCGCTTTACTAAAAGAGGAAGGAATACATTCTATATGCGAAGGACAAGCGCAATACGCCTACATTAAAAACAGAGTTTTTAATCCTAAAAAGTTAAAGGCTCAAGGGGTGTGTCCTCCGTTTTGTTTTAAATGCCAAAGGATTGCAAATTTGTTATGATATGGGAAAAAATAATGGAACTAGCAAGAAAGTTAAGAGGGATGGGCTACTATGTTGAGGTGGCTCGATCAGACGATGAGATTTTTGAAAGATATACAATAATAATAGAAAGAGACAAACTAAAAAAGAGTGAATATTTTGGGTAAAGGAAGAGTTTTTTGGTTTTACGGTTTGTCTGCTAGTGGGAAAACCACTTTAGCAGATGCCTTTGCTAAAAAATTACAAAAAGACGAACACCAAGTATTAAGATTAGATGGAGATATAACAAGAAAATTTTTAACTAAAGATCTTGGTTATTCTTTAGACGATAGATTTGAAAATATAAGAAGAGTAGCGTGGGTAGCAAAAATTGTGTCTGAATTTGGAATTTACGTTGTTTGTTCGTTTATTACGCCACTAGAATCAATGAGATTATTTCTTAGAGAATTTCTTGGGAAGAGGTTAGTTTTAATTAATCTACGATGTAGATTAGAAACCTGTGTTGGTAGAGATCCAAAAGGATTATACAAAAAAGCTTTAAATGGAGAAATAAAAAACTTTACTGGTATAACTCAAGTATACGAACCGAATCCACACGGATTGGATCACGTTATAACAACAGAAGGAAAATACCCACACGAAAGTTACGAAGAATTATTAGAAGAGTTCGGCATGAAGGATGGATAAAAAAGAATTTACGTTAAAAATAAACAACAACAAACATTTTTTGATTTTTCACATGTGTTTTACTGAAGAAGAAGCTAAAAATACAACAATTACAGTTGGATTTATGAAGCCTACTGAAACTACGGATAAACAACAATTCTACCACGTAGAAAGTAGAAGTATATCGTTATTAGGTTTAATAGAAAAAGAGTTTTGTAAATGATAGAGGACGAAAAGATTTTAAATAGGGATTTTGATTCTGGTCAATTTAAAATGATGGACGACTGACAATTGATTAAAGGTTTGGAGATTTGTATAATAGACTTGATTGATAGAGAAGACGAACCCTTTTTTAAAGCAGTTAGCCACGCGTTTTTTAAGAGATTAATAGACGAAATAAGAAAAAGGATGAAACTTGATAGTGATAGATAGCGGAGAAAAACAATACGTTTTCGACGCGTTTGAAGAATTAGGAGTTCCTTACATTAAAGCGGAAATAAAATTTTACCATTGTAAAGCGTGTAAAAAAGTTGATTTCAAACCTTTCGAGGAATGTCCTAATTGTGGAGGCAGACAAATAATTTCAGAAAGAGCTGGTGATTACACAAACACGAATAGAACTTTCTTAGTTGAAAAGAAAAAACCTCAAGACTTTGTAGCTTCTATGCTCGATAAATCTTTACACGATCAAGCTGCTAAGATGGCTAGGTATTTCGAAGGATGGAAGTTTCTCTTCTTAGAAGGGTTTATATCTGTGATGGCAGACGATCCTCACAACAAAAACTTGAGAGGATGGATCAAATCGATGAGAGTAACGCTTCGTCAATACGATATTTGTATGTGGCAAATTGACGATATATACGAGGTAGTAAGAGAATTAGAAAGATTGGACAAGAAATGTGGAGAAGCTCCTCAAATACACGAAACTTTGGACGACAAATACACTGGTTGGAGCGACCAAAAGAAAATAATTTGCAAATTATTAGACGTTTCTAACAAAAAAGCAGATACTTTGTTAGAAATATTTAACAGTCCTTGGGAAATATTTAAGGCAATAATCGAATCAGGTGTTTTATATACTAGGACTGGAAACTTGAAAGGCGTTATTGGAGCTTTCGAAAACGTAAAAGGATTCGGGCCAAAATTTATACAAAAAAATAAAGAGATGTTGTTAAATGAAAATCACGTTTGAAGGGGTTGATTACGAAGAGACAAACCTCTTAGAAATATTAAAAAAAATGTTGGAAGAAAAAGAATTTGACGTATCGTTTCTCAATTTAACTTTTACAGTTAGACCGACCTACATAACCTATAAAGGAGAAAGAAATAAATATATAGGAACTATAATCTTAGAAGTTGTTGAAAATGTGTCTGATTGATTGGGTAGGTCAAGTTCCAGAAACTAAAGAATCAAAACCACATAGTTTAAGCCAAGCTTTAGCGTGGTGTTTGTCTGGATTGTGGTTTTTTAATCCATATCCAGAAGAGGAAGGAAATGAATGAACAAACGAAAAATAAGAAGCTATATTCAACAAGAATCTTTAAACCACGTTCGGTACGGTACTGGCAATATTATTTTTAATACTTTTACGGGATCTGGAAAAACAACGACAGTTCTTAAAACTCTTTACGAATGCGAGGATGGATTTACTTGGATGTACTTTGCTCCATATCACAAAGTTATAGAAGAAAACATAGAACTATCAAAAGTTATAGATTTTCACAATCTTGTACATTTACAGTCTAGGAAAAACCTTTGTTTGTCAAGAGAATATAGAGCAATAGCTGAACAAGGAATAAACATAACCCCGTTTTGCGAAAATTTTTGTTCGTACAAAGATAGTAAATGTCCTTACTACGAAAATTTAAGAATAATAAGAGAAATGCCGACTTGTTTTGCTGGCGTTCATTCTCACATCCCAACTTTGTTACAGACGCTTTTATACGAAAAGTGGCAAAATAAATGCTTGTTTAATTATTACGACGTTATTATTATAGACGAGTTTCCTTCTAACACGATTTACAACCAAATTTCTATTACAAAAAAAGATCTTGATTATACTAGAGACGTTTTACAATTAACAGAAATAGAAAGAAACGAAAGCTACGTTTTAAGATTAATGTTAGACGAATTATCTTTAGCAACAAATAGTATTGCAATAAACTACGCTAAGATATATTCAATGATTTCTACGATTAGAAGATTAGATTTTGATGATTTTAAAGAAGAGTACGATGGAAAATTATTAGAATTAATAACAAAAGAAAGAATAAAAACTCCACCTAAGGACATAATTCACTTCTTAATTGAAATATATAAAAAAAGACCAGACGTTCAAGAATTAAGGTGGTTGATTTATAAAAGCGAAAGCGACCAGTGGCACAAAGGGATGATTCACCTTACTATTTCTAACATACCTTCTTTTAGAACCTTGCCAAATAAAGTTATTGCTTTAGACGGAACTGCTGATTTGCCAACTTGGCAAAGCGTTTTAGGAGAAGATTGTAAATCAATAAGTTTCGATATAGAATATAAAAACACTTATCAATTAATAGGAGCTAGGTATCCTACTAGCACAATAATAAGAAAAAACGATTTTACTTCTTCTGGTTTAAGATTATACGAATTACTAAAAACTATTTGTGAGTATAAAAAAGGAAAAGTTTTAATTTGCGCAACAAAAAGGGTGCAAAGCGTTTTAAGAAAAAAATTAAAAGAAGACGAAATAAGCAATTACGTGTTTGCTACGTTCTTCAATTTAAGGTCTCGTAATTCTTACTACGAAGATTGTGATACTTGTGTGGTGTTTCACGAGCCTAACATACCACCTTTTCAAGTAGAAATAATAAGAAACGTTTTAGGGTGGGACGAAGATATTATTATTAAAGTTCACAGAGAAGACGAAATTAAACAAGGGTTTGGAAGGTTGAGACAAAGCTTCCAAAAAACTCCAAGAGGTAGAAAGAGAGAAAATAAAAGAGAAATATTTATATTCTCTTCTACTGGTTATAAAAGATTAGTTCCAGAAGCAAAATATATGATGTACGACGACATGCTCTCTTATGTAAAAGGAGGTAAAAAGAGGTTGTTTTTCGACACTTTAAAACAAGTTCTAAAACAAACTTCATTAAATAAAACAACTTTAGGGGAAGCGTTAGGTTTAACTAGGAGCAAAACAAATCACATAATTAGCGTTTTAGAAGAAGAAGGAGTAATAGAAGTTAGTTGGGGAAAAATAAAAGTAGTTGACGAAATAAACAACGAAGAAGAATTTTTAATAAGAGTTGGAAGGAGGGGATTTTAATATTAGTCTTAACTAAAAACAATAAAATTCCTATTGCTGATGATTACGAAAGAATAGTAAACGGTTATGTAGAAATATCTCAAGACCAAATTATAAAAGCTAATATTTACGTTCCTTATGACAAAGAATGGAAATTAAAAAGCGATGAAGTTTATTACAACGAATATAGAGTTATAATAGATAAAGTAAAAATATATCATCAAAAAAATACCGTTAAATATGCAGATTACAAAATAGGATATTATTACGTTTCGGAGAGTGATGTTGTATTCCAGAAATTACAGAAGAAGAATGGTACGAGTATATGGACTTAAAAAGAAAAGACGCAATTAGAAAACTTGAAATAGAGGAGAATCTAAAGAAAGGCGTTGGAAGACTTCGAAGATGGAGGGAAGAAATAAACAGTATTAGAGGATACGCAAGTATTTTCGCTAACGTTCTTAATAGAGAACACGAACGAAGAGGTAGACCAGAGGTTTTTGTACTTGATAGGTTGAAGAGAGTCTTTGAATACTTACCGTCAAAAGTACTAACTAAGAAGAGTAAAAAAATAAACCTTACAACACAATTTAGAACGTATCTTAAAAGATATGGATGGAAAATAAGAGTAAACCACGTACGTGGTTATTTTGAGGTAGAAAAACTTTTTTAAGATTATTTAAAAACTTTTAAAATATTATAATAAATGAGGAAATAAAAATGTCAATAGATCCAGACAGACAGCGAATTGTTGTCTTAAGTCAAGATCCAAAAACTATTTTTTCTTACGGTTTACAAGTAAAAGAATTGATAACGGGAATGCCTTATTACCAATTTCACATTATAAGTCAACAATATTTATACGGTAGACCTTTTGAACACGATGGTTATGTCACTTGGGCTCACGAAGGAGAAGAACTTAGAACTACGCATACATTAAAAAAGGTTATAAATTACACAAATCCAATGTGCGTTTTTTCTATGGGTGATATACATCACCACTCTGGAATACCAATAGGAAAACCAATTCAGGTTCCTTGGGTTTCTTGGTTTCCATGGGATAATCACGACGCACCTGCTTTATTAAGAGCAGCTGGTACTATTCAAACGCCAGACGTTAAAATTACTATGTGTCAATTTGCCTACGATTTTATAAAAAAATACAACATAGAAATAGACGATTGGATTTATAACATAGTTGATACTGATGTTTTTAGACCTTTAAGCGTAAAAGAATATAGTAGAAAAGCGTTAGATAGATTTAATCCAAAAATAAAAGGTAAGAAAATACTCCTTTTTGTTGGAAGACCTTCTTGGAGGAAAAATTTAGAATTTCTACTTTCTGCTTTTAAAGAAGTTTGTAATGTTAGAGACGATGTTATGCTATATCTTCACGTTGATTTTGACGACTATGGCGTATTAGAAAAGCCAAACGTTAGAAAATTGATACACGGCTTAAACATTAGTGATAATATTATTTACACAGAAGAAAATCAATGGACTACTGGCGTAGGAACAATGTTCTTAAACAGACTTTATAATATTGCAGATTTATACATTTCTCCTCACGGTGGTGAAGGATTCGGACTACCTTTTTGCGAAGCAATGGCAACAGGTACACCATTTGTTGCTAGTGATTGTACAACTATGCCAGAGTTTGCTGGAGACGAAGAAAGAGGATTAATAGCAAAAATTAAAGAATCTAAAATGGAGAGAGGAATTTATAGACCGTGGGTTGATATGAAAGATTTCGTTGATAAAATTTTGTGGATGTTGGAAAACGAAAAAGAAAGAAAGAAAATGGGAAGGAGAGGTATGTTTTGGGTTAAAAAGAATTGTTCTAAGAAAGTAATAGTTCCGAGATGGAAGAAAATATTTGATAAATTAGACGTTCCAACGTGTTTCATAGACAGCGACGCAATAAAAATAGAATGGAGCGATAGATACATAACTCCAGAGGTTAAAGAATGATCGACATAAATTGGCTTAACAATTTTGGAAGCAACGGTTATGGAATTTGTGGTAGAATGTACGTTGAAATATTACACAATATGGGATATAAAGTAAAAATAACGCCTTATCCTTTTATGGACAAAAAAGACCCAATATATTTTATGACTAAAACAAAAGTAGAAAATCCTCTTAAAGTTATGCACGCAATACCAACTATGCCACAAGATTGTTTTTACACAGTTACAGAAGTAAAAAAACCGCCTGATTATATGTCTTACGCTTTACATCAAGCACATTTTATTATGACGCAATCTACCTTCTGTAAAGAATCTTTCAGTAGAATAACGCAAAGTGATAAAATTCACGTCGTAAACTTTCCATTCATAAGAGGATTGTTTTCGCCAGTCGGGCCAACTCACGATTTAGTTCTTAAAACAGATTTCAAGTTTAAATTTTTTACAGTAGCAAGAGTTGACATAAGAAAAAATCTTGTTACGATGATGAAAGCGTTTAAAGAGGAGTTTGGCAACGATAAAGACGTTTGTCTAATTATGAAAATGGGGAGCGATAGATATTGTATTCCAAAAATGTTCTACGATTTAGATTTACCTAAAAATATTTTGTGGATGAGAGATTTCGTTCCAGACACTTCAATGGTTTATAGAGCAGTTAACGCTTACATAGCAACTGATTGTGGTGAAGGGTGGGGTGCTCCAACAACTGAAGCAATGCTTTGTGGAATCCCA